>Ga0315336_1000241_pt1 | contig 205414 bp, 193 predicted proteins | sample ASW5metaG_FD_204512 | JGI IMG/M metagenome (GOLD analysis project Ga0315336, IMG submission 204512) | Ammonia-oxidizing marine archaeal communities from Monterey Bay, California, United States - ASW #5 | ecosystem: Environmental > Aquatic > Marine > Intertidal zone | place: USA: California...
AATCGCTTCAAGGGCCAGTAGTCCATTATGAGAAGGACAAAAGGCAATGTGACCAACATGGGTTTCGACATTAAACCCAAGGCAAAAAATAGAACGACCAAGCAATATCTCCTAATACTCGGATTCTCAACATAATGAACGTAAGCCCACATGGTGAGTAACCAGAAAAATGTGCTCAATACGTTTTTACGTTCAGCCACCCATGCAACTGATTCAACGTTAAGCGGATGAAAAGCAAACATGGCCGCAACAAAGCCACTCTGCCATAACTTTCCTGTCATGCGTGAAAGAACCATGAACAGTATTAGAGAATTGGCTATGTGAAAAAACAAACTGGTGAGGTGATGCCCTTTAGAGCTTGACCCATAAAGTTCATAATCTAGCATGTGCGAAAGCCAGGTCATCGGATGCCAGAGTACATAGTAAGAGGTGGTAAATGCCCAGTTAACATTTTCAAGGCTTAATCCAGCTTGCACATTCAAGTTATCCGTTACATATACATTATCATCAAAGTTAAGAAATTGATGGTCTTGTACTTGCCAGTAAACAGTAAAAGTTAATACCGCCAGAAATATACAGACTAGACTTTTTATGGTTTTATTATTTTCGCCAGCTGGGAGACTAACAATAGTATTCGAAGAACTGGAATGTCCTTTGTGACTAGAAATATTTTTTTCTTTTTTTCGTAAACGCTTTGCCATCGTATAGTTTTATTTCAAGAGTTTCTGCACTGGAAAGGAGCGTTGGTTAACCAACCTTTTTAGATAATTCATTAATTTTGCCTCATATCTATAGCCCACCCCCATGGATTAATCGGTATTATTAGATTTTGTTCTTTTCCAATCAATTTGCCATAAGACTGCCAATCAAGATCAATAAAGTGGGAACGAAATCCTGAGGTTAAGGATGATATTAAAACTATAACTAATAGCACTTTGATTACAGTGCTCTTCCATTTCCTTCTCAGGTCTATACAGGCAATTAGAGACCACACTGTCATTACATAAGGAATGTAAAAATATCTTGGTCCGTTTGCTGGTGGAATCAGAACATAAAGATTAAATTTAAATTTATAAAAGGTCGCCAACAACAAGATCGTTGAAAATCCCATAAAAGTGGCTATTTTGAATTTTCTTCTTTTATCGCCCGCCGAGAGATAGGCTAATAGAATGCAAAGGCAAAATAGTAGAAAGCATAGAAAGAATGCGTTAATTTTGTATGGAATAGAAGACCCTAAAAAGAGCCCACCAAAAAACTTCTGGCCAACTATTGCGGCAAGGGGTTCCACAACATCGTATTCCGACTCTGATGATTGAGAAAATAAATGACTGGCTATTATAGACAACTGTATCAATGAGGTGACAAGAGCAACAAGAAAAAGGCTGAAATAATAACGGCTTTTTTCACTAATGAGCTTCCAAACAAAAAAAGGGATTGAAAATACTATAAATGGTCCTGTTAAGCCGCAGATTATTATCACTAAAAAATCGCAAAATGCCTGAATGAAAATATCCCCATATTTTTTATGGGGTGGTTCTTTTAACAAAGTTATTAATATAAGAAGAGTAAGAATCCATTGGGTATTATTCGCAGTTAAAAAAATTTCGTTAGTAACATGTGGAACCAGAACTATTGTTAATGCCAACAGCGCCTTATTGCCCATTATCAGCCGTGGTGAATAAATACTCACAACAACCAACAAGGTTATAATTAAGCTGAGATAGTTATAAACATAGGGAGCAGCAGGAACAGAGAATAGTAAATCTGCTAAAAAAGCTATTATCCTCGGAACCACCATAAGGTAGCCAGCAACAGGTTGGAAAATGCTAGATACTCCATCATGGTATTGGTCTAGGAAGAAAACTGTTCCATCCTCTGCCCAAAACTGCGGGTTAAGAATTGAGTCGGTTTTTCTTATAAAAAGAATTACGGCCGCCACCAAAACAACAAGCAAAGATTCAGTTCTTGGTCTTACACTGGACTTTTTTGAACTAAGATTTCCCATTAAATAGTGAAAACTCCTCTAAATTCAGGTAGGCCTTATTCGCGTAGGATCTCAAATATCTGTCTTTATTTTCGTTATCATCCCAGCGGTCATTAAATCGTCATTGCTCGTGTGTGGAAACAGATAATAGGTTATAAAATCACTTTACTAAAAAAATGGCGAACTTTTCAGGCGTTACTGCGCCTATAGCAAATGGAAGTGGCCCCCAAACGGAGCTATAAAAACCTGACCACCCCTTTTTCATTATAGAAAACCAGCCCAGAGGCTGTTCTTCTACTTTCCCAGTCAATATAAACCGATCTCTATTTGGCCAAGCTGTGTTTGTATTATTGATCGGCACAATCATTATATTGCCACTAGAGGGTTCTACTCTAAAATCAACCGCTTTATAACCCAAAGACTCCATATAGTATTGAAACCCCCAATGCCCTTGAAATGTTACTGGAGATTGATAGCCAATCAGCTCATCACCAATAGAAAATGCTGCTGAGCGTTGACTATTTGCCAATGAGAAATCAGCCCAAGTAACCATAAAGGACACGAGTGCTGCTGGAAGCAGAGGCCAGAGGAATTGCCGGCGTAGAGATGTCAGTGGTTTCTTATAAAAGTAATCAGCCCGGCGTATGGCGAGTATGGCTGCAGCGGGAAGCATTGGGAAAATATTGCGAGCACTTGTCGTCCAATTTAAATAACTTGAAAATATAAATGTGCCAATAACCCAGAGGAAGAGCAGTAATGATGGAGCATCTTTATGCCTCATCAAGTCAGTTGTAGCAAGTATGAGAACATGTATGCCCGCAGATATGAAAAGCGCTAGTTGAAAAACGAGCCCCCAACGAACTCCCGTTCTATAACCCGAGGATTCCATTTCATCATATAATTTGGCACCACCAATAGTATCCATGGAGAGAAGAGCTGACACTAACAGGGTCAACAATACAGTCGTTACAATTAAGAAAGTGCGGCGAGGCCATAGCATAGGAGCAAAAAAAGCTAACCCTAACAAGCAACCTCCAGTAAAAGAAAGTCCTGTCAGAGTTTGATCTAGGATATGCGAAGGTTTTAAAACCCACTGGTCCGAAGCGTATTTGGCCGCATCAGAAAATAAACCCTGGTTATAAAGGTTATAGGTTAACCATTCATAACCAATAATGAGTAATACTGGTATAAAAAAAATGCAAAGCCTGTAATAAAACCCCCTATTCTTAACGAGAGTAAACACCAGCAGAAGTGGCAATAATGTTATGCCAAAGTATTTTGTTAAAGATGAAAGGGCAACAAAAACACCAGAAATAAAGAGGTATGGGAAACTTTCATTTTTCAGACCTTCCAGCCAAAGCAATATAGCCCAGACGTAAAAGGCAAGCATCATTGTATCGGTCATAACTGATGAGCTGGATATGAGAAAGACTGGGCTGAACACCATAAGGATTGCTGCAAAATGAGGTGAGGAACAAAATGATCGAGCTAAAAAATATGTCCCTAAGCTTAAAGCCATTGCTGGAATCAGAAAGAAGAAATGAAGGACTGTTTCTTTCCAACCAAATAAGCTCGCAATCAGTGCGATGTAATATGAAACAAGCGGGGGGTTTTGATTGACTGAAAACATATCCGCTTCAACACCATACCAATTTACTTTAAACCCAAAGAAGTCCAGAGGGTTTGACTGTATTTGCCTAGCTGCCCACAAAAATAACGGTTCATCAATATTAAAGGCTTTTGTAATAAATGGTAAAAGCGACATGATGGTTACCAGTACTACGATAAGCACGGGCGGTGTAATAAAAAGATGCTTTTTCATCATGTCCGACCTTTATATTAAGGTTTAGCAGGGTTTTAACTTTTTAAGATTTAATCCCAGTTTCACTTCTGTCACCTTTTTATTTATGACATACGCGTGACAGAGTCTTATCAGTCTATTAATAATTTTTTCTTTAAACTATTGATTTTTATAAATTTATTTAGTATAATGTACTTTGTTTCACAGGCATAGTTCCTTGGAAGTCCATTGATGGTGTTCCCCCTTTCGAGTATTTCAAGCAGGTTTTTTCCTATTGTTCCGAACGTCCTTCAGTGGACTTCCACCTCCCCTTAACAAAGGAGAAAAAAATGTTTAACACGAATGAGGGTATGGGAGCACCTTGGTGGCATTATGCGACATCAATTTTAGTGGGTTGGGCAATGGCCGCATTTATGTATACCTAATAACTTGCTTCCAATTTTAGATAAGTCCATTGAAGGTACATCCCCTCTCAATGAATGTCTCAATCTGGCCATTTTCTTCCTTCTACCGTATTGTCCTTCAATGGACTTTATCCATCCTATGTCTAAAGAAATTAAACCAATTTACGATAATATAAGGTAGTGGCAAAACATTAACTACCCCAAACTAACATCAGGTAACTCAATATGGAGTGGTTTTTACTAGCTATTCTATTATCAAGCTCTGGCGTTCAGAACGTAGAAATCCTGGAGATTCATTCTTCTAAGAAGACTTGTATTCAGCGCGTCAATGATGCGGAATCACTGGATCCACCAACTAAAATAAACTTTGTTTGCTGCCCATCCGTTTGTAAAATTTCTTCACTATTTTTGTAGATAAAACTCGAAGCCTTTGAGTTAGTTTCTCTTAGGTTCTTATCCTATCATTGTTATAAATCTGACCGCAGGTTCGTTTGTTTCCCGACTCATACCCTCAACTCGTTACCCGATCCATTATAACGATTTTACCCATCTGAACGATCATACTTTAACTCACTAAAGCATAAAAAAAGTCCCCTCGTGACCCTAAAAAGTTAAAGAAATTTAATTACTAAGAATTAACCAACATTTAATTTCTGATTAATGTTGAAACGCTAAAATTTTCCGGCAAATGTAAAACAGTAGTTTTCATCAGATTAGATAAAGGATGATCAAGCTACTTGGTTTCCATATTCTCTGGTGGTGTCCTTCTCGAAACTCTTATCCCCTATTTGGGTTGAGAGAAGGGCTTCCGCTGGCCGCCTTCCAATGTGGTATAACAACTCGTTCTATTGGTTTAATTGTTGTATAATCAAAACATAAAGTTATAGTTATACAACTATCTAAAACCGTGCCTACTTTAGCAGACAGATTGGTTAAAATAATGGCTCAAAAGGGTCTTAAAGCCGCTGATATTACTAGAGCCACGGGAATTAAGCCACCCGTGATTAGTCGCTATATTTCTGGTAAAGTTCGTCCATCCTCAGACAACCTTCTTGTAATTAGTCAATACTTGGATGTTACCCCTGATTGGCTTTTAAGTTCCTTAGAAGCTCCAGAACCACATCAAATCGTTGATAGTATCAAAACAACAAACAAAGATAAGGTTATTGAGATACAAGATAAGCTAATTGCGGCCCAGGCACAAATTGCGGAAAAGGATCGGCAAATTACAGAACTTACGAATAGCTCTGATGCTCTCGCTGAAGAAGTTGTAAGGTTGGGGAAACCCAACGAAGCCCAGAAGGAGCTTGTTGAGGTGATTGATACGCAGAAAGCTCAACTAGAAAAACTCATGGGATATTGCGAAGGTCTGGTTGAAGAAGTTCAGAAATTGAAAACAAGACTAGGTAAAACTAACTGAGGAAATCTCACTGTGAGTCAGCTGGTTAATCAGTTGATCGATTGGTCATCAAATAACCCCTTCCTATCGATTGTTACACTAATTTTAGTCCTTCCTGGTTCTTTCATATTCTTGGGAGTTTGTAACATTTTCATCTACAAACTGTGGAAAAACAAAAATAATTAGTTGGAATTATTTGCTAGTTAATGGAAACCATTTAAGGGAAAGCCATATCCTTAATTAATAGGATGCCTGAAAAATGGAGCGGGAGACGGGGTTCGAACCCGCGACATCCAGCTTGGGAAGCTGATACTCTACCAACTGAGCTACTCCCGCCTACCTTAAACTTTACTCGAAAATCATATCACTTTTTTTTGCCATATTTCTAATTAAGCACCTCGAATCTTCCGTGCTGTCTGCGCAGCCAGAATTTAGGCGGTTTTTATAATTTTAACAGTTTACAAATTGTTCACAAGACTAACAAAAACTTTATATTACCTCTTAAAGTTATTGGCCTCCTAAGCTAAAACATTGGATTGGTACCCTTAGCAGTATTTACTCTCAAGGCCTATAAACTGTTTAAAACCCATTAAAGTCAAACTAGTAACCTATTACGCTAGCATAAAAGTACCATTACATTTATCACTCTATCGGGAATTACCCCTTTACACGGAAAGTATCTGCTAAATTTACTTTTTAGCAGCAAATGCCCTACGAATTATAAGAAGTGTTATTATGTGTATTAAACAACAACCGTATAGCGAGGTAGAGTCATGCAAAATCATTTGACTTACAAGAGCACAAAAGGTTTCACACTCATGGAACTGCTAATTGCATTTGTGACCATCTGCATTCTGGTCACTAATACAGCCCGTGCAGAATCTATTTTTGAATATTTGACGCCTACTACTGATAGCAGTCCAGCAGGACTAGACTTTGACTCAAAAGGCAACCTCTGGTTTGCCGAGGTCAACGGAAACAAGATCGGAAAGTTAACGCCAAGTAAGACAGAACCAGGTACGTCGAAAGGAATCGTCGAATATACACTTCCGCATATCAACTGTAAACCCCAATACCTTATAGTCTCTAGTGATGATACAGTCTGGTTTAGTGAAATAGGTTGTAATCGTATTGGACGGATGAACCCCGTTACAAAACAAATTAGAGAATACGATATTCCAACCCCTAATAGTGAACCACATAATTTGTTCGAATCAGAAGACGGTATGATCTGGTTTACAGAATTCGAGGCAAACAAAATTGGTAGACTTAATCCGAAAACGGGAGAAATCTTAGAATTTCCAGTTGGTGAAGGTCATCCGCATGACTTAGTGGTCGACGCTAAATACATCTGGTACACACAAGGAGGGAAGTTTTGGGCAAGGGTTTTTTCGAACAAGATTGGATATCTAGAACCGAAGTCTGGTGAAATCGTAGAAATTGTGATTCCTCCAGATAGATCGGTTCCACATGGTTTATTTCTTACTCCAGACAATACAATTTGGTTTACTCAGTTTTTCTCAAATAAAATATCGCGGCTAAAGTTTTCAGAAGGGGGCTCACCAAATATTATTGATTATCACGTTTCGGGGAAGAGAACTGGCGTCCATGATTTGGTTGTGGATCATGATAAAAAGTGGGTATGGTTTGTGGCGAACCACAAAGATAGCATTGGTAAACTCGACTTGGCTAAAGCTAAACCAGGAACGTCTAAAGGGATTCAACTTTTTCCGTTGCCGACCAAAGGAGCACACCCCAGTAACCTTGTGCTGGATAAGGAAGGCAATGTCTGGTTTACTGAAATGGGGATGTATTTTAGGGGAAGATACCAAAATAAGATAGGTAAATTAGTACCTTAAGTTTAGGATTATTAGAGGCCTTCCCTAAATAATAGTTAGGCACCTCCTAGTTAACTCTCATTTAAAATATCCTGAAAAAAAAGTTGATACTTCCAAAACTCTTCCTAAAACCATTCAGCATTTTTTTGACGTAGCAAGGTGAGAGATTTATAGGAACCACCCACTTAGGAAATGCTACTTTATTTTCAAGATAAAAACAGAGGTTTAGCTTGCTTCCGAGCGACTTTACCCACTACGAAATATTACTGATTAATTGTTTAAAAATTTTTGTCTACTTTTAGTTGCATCTTCATGAGTTTAATATTCCATTCAGTGCATAAAAAAAGTCTTCGGCGACTTTGTTTGTAACTTTGTGGCATTGACAACTCTTATCACAGATTTTGAATCCTTGAAAAATTATATGGCGAACCACCAATCTAAATTATTGAAAATATTGACTATATTTAAGAAGCTCTATAAAATAGGTAGAGAAAAGAATTTTGTTCGTGGTTCTGAATAAGGAGCATATAAAAATGGAATCTATTTATTTATTATGTTGGGCAATTGTTATTTTGGGGTTCTCAATGGTTGCCATGGGGTTAGGGCTTGCACATAGTTTTATAAATAACGAAGTGAAAAAAAATAATATAGTTGAAATGGCTTACCAATGGAAAGCAAAAATGGAGGAAGAAACAATCCAAAAAGAGAATGCAAAGCTAAAGGAAGCTGCATAAACAAAATAAATAACCACTACTTAAGGGGCATGTTTCGGGTGTTGTACAATAGTTGGATTTCAAGACTGTAGAAAGCAGTGGCTTATTTGTCAGACTACAAAAAAGTCGTCTTGATTCAAATACACTTTGGAACTTACAACTTTATATAAAAACTAGCCGTGTTTAATAAAAATATTTACTTAATAACCTTCCCTTAAAATCATAAAGAGGTTTTTTAAGTTTTGCCTGTGCTCTTATGGGTTTTGTGGTCTTTAATTCAAAGTAAAGTTTGTATGATAATAAGCCAAATGCAAAGGAAAGACTGAAGATTACGGCTGATTCAAACATTATTGACTCCTTGCAAAAAAAAGATGAAATTAAAACATTCGCTCGACAAATTATAAATAAGATCAAAAAATTAATAGCCAATTAATAAACCGTTAACATTTTTTAATTTTCAAATCACATCTCTCCTAGTCACAACCTTGGATGGTAAAAAAAGTTTTCGCTATTCCCATCCTAATACTTTAAATTAGGACCCTCAGAGTATGCAAAGATCATGCAATGATAAATACTGCGGACGCCTATGGCTTACCTTGTAATCTCTTCCAGCCTAAACCCCAAAAGCCGAAGCCGCCAATTGGCTTTAATTGCGCTTAACGCCTTAAAAGACATGGAAGCTTCCGTCGACTGGCTAGACTTGGCAGAATGCTCAATTCCTTTTTGTGACGGTAATGTAGCGTACGAAGATTCCCAAACCAAAGAACTTGCAAATAAGATAAATCGTGCGAAAGGAGTTCTTTTTGCAGTGCCAATTTACAACTACTATGCCAACGCAGCCGCTAAAAATTTGATTGAACTGACTGGTAGTGCATGGACAGATAAAATTGTAGGATTCTTATGTGCTGCCGGAGGAAAAGGCAGTTATATGTCTGTAATGAGCTTGGCTAACAGTTTGATGCTAGATTTTCGTTGCTTAATTATTCCCCGTTTCGTTTATTCTACTGGCGAAGCGTTCAAAGATGAAAAGGTCTCCGATCCAGAAGTGAGGAACCGAATCAACGAATTAGCCAAAGAACTACACTACATTAGCAACGCTTTAAACAAGAAAAGTTAAATCAAGTTTTGGCCCCCTCCATGTTTCTTAAAGCCAAGAAATATTTTCATGCGGTGGGTGGTTTTGCGTCATTTTTTTAAGGTTATATCAAATTGACCCACTCGCTTTTGCTTTATTTGGTAAAAGGTTACGATGCATTTTTCTTGATCTTCTTTTGTTTGGCTTTGAAGAAGTCTGTCTTTGGCATTTAAAATCTCCTCCGAAAAATACATTTGCGTGGTCAACTCGGAATGATCCGGAGAACGAACCGTAAAGTGTATGTGAGGAGGGCGAGTCCAAAACCAACTCACAGAATAAGAACCTGGTTTTATAGTTTTAAATCCATATTCTCCCTGCTCATTGGTGATGACTTTTCCCCAGTATTGAAAATTAGGGTCAAGCTCGGCTGTGCTTCGATCCTCTGGGTGGTTGTATCGACCGGTAGCACATGCTTGCCAGATTTCAATCATAGCTTTTGAAACAGGGTTGCAGTTTTCATCCTGCACCAGTCCTTTTAAGAAAATAATCTCCCCCTTAGCTTTTTGAGATTTATCTTTCAGGTAAGTAAGATCATTATCTTGTTCTAGAGGATAACTCAAAGGATAAAAGGGACCAGATGATTCCCGTGGTGTCACGGCACACTTGGAGCGAGCAAAAGAAGGCACTAACCAGTCAGCAGTTATTAATGCCCCTAATGTTAAAGAACTTTTTAAAAAATTTCTTCTCCGCTGACTGAAGTGATTATTCATCATTTTTCGAATTTATAACGGCCAATCAAGCTGTTCCAAAAGAGGTTTTTCAACTAGATTATTTTATATCCGTTAGCAGAAAACCCAAAAAATAATCCAATTCATATATTCTCGGTAAATTATTTACCATCTATTGATTCAAATACCCTTTTTTCTTTCTCACTACTAAACGAGGGGTTAGGAATCAAAGTAACCACACCATCAACGATGGCCCATTTATTTACCAAGGACTTCTTCGAAAACTTACCTTTCCATTCCAGTATCGAAAGGAATAGCCACATAGCAACTACAAAAATGAGCAGTGGTCTAGATAGAACCACCTTATGGTTTCAACTCTTTGGGCAAAGAAATATCCTTGTTATCTTGAGGTGTTTCAAATAGACGCATCCCAAGAAGTTCAAAATTCTTAAACTGTTCAACTCTATAGTGAACTAGATCTTGTAGTGACTTCACAGGAAATTGGACATTATAAATCCATACAGCACATATCCAACCAAGCGAAAATACGAACAAAAACCTTATCGTGACAAACATTAAGTTAACTCCATTTGTATTGGATATGCGTACTATTCCAAATACTTATATTTTGACATAATTTCATCATTCTGCTAGCATTTCTTACGTTAGGTTCTAGCATTTATTGATCTAAAAGTGGCTAAAGATTCATCTTTATTTTCCGCCTCTCTTAACCTAACACTTGAATTCAGGTTGATCTTCGGAGCATGCTTTGAATGGCAAACAAGATAGATGACCAAGCAGAAGAACGCAGTATCCGTTGGATGAAAAAACTTCTTACTGGACTGGGAACAGTTTTCGTCATCGTGGGTGTGATCCGGCAGTGGCCTATTGCAGGGAAGTCTTACATGGAATTCATTCAAGGTGATGGGTACCTACCCCTAATGCTAGGATTCGTTATGATTGTGTTAGGTATATCTGTAAGACTTTTAGTGGGACAGGAGAAAGAATAAATACTTATCTGGGAATAGAGTTCCTATGGACGAAGAAGACAAGGTAGAGGGCGATGGCTTCGTTATTAAAGATAAGCGCTCTTCACAAATTTCGGAAGATGACGCCAGCTTCTTAGATGATCAGAAAGAAAATATCTCACAAGAACAAGAGGCATCTTCCGAAAAAGAGCAAGCTGAGCCATTTCAAGTCGATTTTTCTACATTTATCATGTCTTTAACATCATCTGCCTTTTACCACTTAGGTGATATGGCTGACCCTACCACTGGCAAAAAAGAAGTTAACCTTCCAGCCGTACAACAAACAATAGACATGCTCATAATGTTACGAGAAAAGACTAAAGGCAACCTCAAAGAAGATGAGCAAAAACTTCTCGAACAACTCATATACGAGCTGCAGGTTAAATACGTTGACAAAACAAAAAAGTAACTTTCTGCTTTCTTCTTGTTAAAATTAAAATATAATTTTCCCTCCTGTTTGTTGAATGCTATCCTTAAGAGCCCGAACTATTAAATACTGGTGTTAAATTATGGCACTCAAAAGTGATGCAAACGGACTTTTCATAGAAGGAATGACAAGTTCGGCAGAGCTAGCTGATTATCTTCAACGAAAATTCAGCGAAGAAGATATCCAGAATGCTTATGCAAGTTTATCGGAGCAATCCGTAAAAACAGCACGTTCCGAAGGTGTAACACCATTGCGTAAATTCTGGCAGTTACTCAACGGTGCTTATAAAAATATCCCACCACTTAAATGTGAGAAAGGGTGTGCCCATTGCTGTCATACTGGCGTCGCAGCAACACAGGTTGAATGGGAAGGTATATTAAATAATGTTATTGAGCATGGAATCGACCTTAATAAAATCATTGAACGGTCACAGCGCACTATCAACCGTGTACGTGAAGCATTGCGCTCTGATAAAAGTCTGGAACAAACCGATTGGCACCGCTTGGTCATTAACCAGCCGTGTCCATTTTTGAACGACGACCACGCCTGTATTATTTATGAAGATCGGCCTCTGGATTGCCGTCTAGTTGTGGCATTTCGTGATCAGTGTCGTTCAAAGAAACTTGAGCATGCCCAACGAGGTGTAGTAATCGACGAGGCCGTTGGCGCAACTGTTATAGCAAAAATCCAACATAACCAAACTCCAAAATTTAAACGCAGAAAGTTTCAAGGCGTCCAACCTCTAAAATTGCTGCAACACTGGCTTATCTTGTGGCAGGATAAAAGTAAAAAGAAAAAATGATTTGCAATACCTATTCATTCAATTCGCAATAAAAATAAAGTTATAAATAAAAGAATTAACTCTAAGTAAAAAGGTACTACCTATGCCTGCTAAAGGGTCTCTAACTTAAATGCTAAACCAAAAAAATAAAAACATCTCACTATTAATCGTGTGGACTGTCGCAACTTATTTACTTTATTTGTGCTTTCGTGAAATTGAACTGGAGCTCGCTTGGAACCAAATCAAACAAGCCCGTCCTTTTTGGCTTACGCTTGGTATAATGGGGCATTTTTCAATTTTTATATTCTGGGCTAGGCAATGGATTCTCTTTCTGCCTAGCACGACCACTGTATCATTTAAGAGAATGTTCGAGGTCAATGCGCTTATGTCCACTGCAATGAGCACACTCCCTTTTCCTGGAGGACATGCTTTTGGGGTTTTTCTTCTAGCAAAAAAAGAACGTGTTGGCCACCCAGCTGCCCTTTCGGTGATGTCGCTTGATCAACTTGCTGAAGGAATAGCTAAGTTGACCATCCTTTTTATTGTAGGCTGGCTAACTCCCTTACCTCCTCTAATGAAGCAGGGAATATTCGGGTTAGTCGTGATTATTTTTCTATTTTTGTGCGTTCTTTTGTATTTCGCTTACCGTTTTCGTAAATATAAAGAATCTGGCGTCAGCTATCATAGGACACGTAAAGAAAAAATAATCCACTTTCTATCTCGCTGGGGCCATCAACTGGAAGGGCTTAGAAACCCAAGGATTTTTTTTTATGGCGTAATCTTAGCCTATGGAATGAAGTTGGGTGAAGCATCAGCAATTTGGGGAATACAGCAGAGTTTCGACGTGAATCTGCCTATATGGAGTGCCCTACTAATATTGGCCGCGTTAAACTTAACAACCTTGGTTCCTTTGGCTCCAGGCAATTTAGGTGTTTATGAAGCGACGGTTTTTTTTATTTATCAGTATCTCGGCATACCACCCGAACAAGCCTTAGTTTTGGCTCTTGTTCAGCACCTATGCTACCTTTTACCAATGGCTGGCACTGGTTATATTTTTATTTTGCTAAAAAATATTATCCCGGAGAAACTTCCACAAAAAAAAAATATGGCCAATCCCAAACACATACTTGAAAACGAACGTGTCTGATCTTATCTTCTGGAGTAATAAATAGCCTTTTAGAACACAAATTAGACTGGTCTACCAGTGTTTATTGATTTCCAGTAATAATATAATTTGATTGGAGAACATCTGCATGAAACAATCCATCCTTAAAAAACTCGATAAACAACTTGCGGAATCTCAGAAGGAATTGCAAGTCGATATTCCAGAAGCATTGAAAATCGCTAGGGAACATGGTGACCTGAGTGAAAACGCGGAATATAAAGCAGCAAAAGAAAGACAAATGTTTCTTGAGTCAAGAGTTTCATTATTACAAAAAAGGATAAGTGATGTCACTTCGCTGGATATGCAAAGAATACCAAGAGACCGGTCTGGACTAGGCAGCACCTTATTACTTAGTGACCTTAACACAGGGGAGGAAAAGAAATATCGACTTGTATTCCCCGAAGATGTTGATCCCGAAGTTGGTAAGATATCTACTGCATCACCTATTGGAAAAGCTCTCATGGGCAAACAAGAAGGAGATGAGGTCATCATCCCCCTGCCAGACCAAAGAAAGGAATATAAAGTGATTCGTATGCTTACCGTTCATGATAATTTAGAGACCGATAAAGAGTAACTACTTCTATGTCTTTTAAAAACCTTATTTCATTTGACGAAATCGTAGAAAGTAATGCAAACTTCCTTGACATCGATTCAAGGCCTGATTGGGGAAAGGTCTTTGGCAACCAAAATCCCTTGAACTTAGAGGTCGGGTTTGGAGTTGGGAATTTTATTATAGAAATGGGTATCCGGGAACCGGATCAAAATTTCATTGGCATGGATTTCTACCACAAAGGAATCCGCAAAGTCATTACCAGGATTGACAAATACCAAGTTGATAATACTCGCATTGTTTATGGGGACGCAAAAGAGAAAATTCCTCTTTTATTTAACAATGAAGAGCTGAGCCGGGTTTATATAAATTTTCCTGATCCCTGGCCAAAAAAAAGGCATCATAAACGCAGACTAATTAAACCAGCTTTCATTAAAGCTCTGACAGGAAAATTAAAACTTAATGGAGAAATCCATATTGCAACGGATTACGAATCATATGCCCTAGAAATGATGGATATTTTAAAAAAAGAGCCTATGTTAAAAAACAAAAATGGACCAGACGTGTTTCTGTCCCAAAAAGAAGGAATTCCAAAAAGCAAATATGAAAAACGGTTTATAAATGCAGGGGAACGTATATTTTATCTCGAGTTCACAAAATAAAGAAAACCCGTTTAACCTTATGCTCTGGAGAATGCTTTGCCTCAAGAACGTATTTTAATAGTTGATGATGAAAAAAATATTGTGAGCTCGCTCAAGGAAATTCTGACGGATGAAGGTTACAACGTCTCTGTAGCTAGTGATGGGCTCAACGCATTGGAAATGGTCCAGTCAGACCCACCAGACCTCCTTCTCCTTGATATCTGGCTTCCGGGAATGGACGGAATAGAAGTATTAAAAACAGTTAAAACCTACCACCCAAACATCGAAGTACTTATCATGTCTGGTCACGGTACCATCGATACAGCAGTAAAAGCGACAAAGCTTGGAGCTTGTGATTTTATTGAGAAACCCTTCTCAATGGACCATTTAACTCAGTCCGTGCACAGTGTGTTAAAACTTAAAAAGAGGTTCTCTGACAAGACACACAACTATTTACCAAACAACAACAAAGTGCCTATGGGTTTTGCTGCATTGGTGGAAGTAAAAAAAGCAGTCAAAACACACTCACAAACTATCGACCCTATTCTTATTCTGGGCGAAATAGGGACAGGTAAAGAGTTTATCGCAAGGGCCATTCATCGAGAAAGCCCTAAAAACAATCTTCCTTTTTTTACACTCAATTGTGCCACAAGACAAATGCATGAGATTCGATCCTTTTTATTTCCTTCGCTAAAGACACCCCCCCCTCATAAAACTAAGGACTTAAAAACAAAGTCCTCCAACCAGACATCGCTGGTTATATTTTTGGATAATGTGAATGCGCTCACTAAAACAATGCAGGAAAGGTTAGCATCAGCATTACGCTCAAGAGAAGAAGACGGCCAAGGTTTCTTACCATCGCGTTTGTACATTTCTTCTTCTAAAAATCTCAAAGAACTTTCTGAAAACGGCCAGTTCAACCCTGAACTACTAGAAATATTTAAGGATGCAACTATCCACATACCACCTCTACGTGAAAATCCATCCAGCATTCTGGTGATGATCCATGATCATCTTGAAAAAACTGCCCAAACAGATGGACAATCTGTGCCCCAACTTGATTCCGCAGCCCTTGATGCTTTATGTAATTATAGTTGGCCTGAAAATGTTCGAGAGCTTCATTCTGTTCTGGACCGCATCGTGGCGACTGCCCCTTCACGAGAAAATATTTCTCTAAATGAAATACCACCGGGGATCAGGCCAGTAGAGACTCAACTGAAAGCAGTACAATATGAAAAGTTAGGTAGCTATTCGCAAAGAACTCTCAAGCGAAGCGTGGTGTTATGCGGAAGTGGACTCCATTTGGGGCTCAAAACAGGTCTCATTCTGCAGCCTCTTCCACCAGGAAGTGGTATCATCTTTGGCGATATCTCCAGCGGACAAACCATTCCAGCCCGCCTTGAAAACATCATGTCGACCGATTACTCCACCACTCTCCACAAAGGGAGGTCTAGTGTGGCCACTATTGAGCATATTATGGCCGTTCTTCATATGTATCGCATCACAAACTTGCTCATAAAAATAGGCGATGAGGTCCCAGTAATGGATGGCTCGGCAAAAGACTTCTGCGATTTAATAGAAGATGGAGAGTTTGAAGATCAAAATGAAGTTTATCAGGAGTTAGTTATTGATAAAAAGTATACGTTCGGATCCGATAAAAAAGGAGAACCTCACATCAGCATCGAACCCAGCGAGACCTTCAAGGTGAGTTACCATATGGAATACCCCGCTCCAATAGGAGTAATGGACCACACTTTTGAATATAAAGGTGAGGAAAGCTTCAAAAAAGAAATCGCCCCCGCACGTACTTTTGGATTTATGCAGGATGTCGCCCAATTGACAAAAATGGGATTCGCTTCTGGTGGAAAATTGGACAATTTTATTCTGCTAGGCGACGGCAAAGTCATCAACACCGAGTTAAGGTTTGAAAATGAGTTCCCGCGTCATAAAATTCTCGACGTCCTGGGCGACTTCTACCTCTTAGGCAAACCAATTCGTGGGCACATCCGCGCTCACAAATCAGGACATACCGAAAATATAGGGCTTCTCAAAACCCTATTTAAAGCAGGGTTTTAACAAAACGCAAGCTGAATCCAGTAAAGCTTTTCGATTAAAAAATATAGTATGCTGATCGGTTTTACTGTGTGAACAGTTTGTACTGCCTTTTGCAAAATGTTAAGCTCAGTATAGTCCAACTGTCGCTATTTTTGAGATAAGAGAAAAGTCCAAATATACTTGAAATAAAAGAATGCCACTGAAAAAATTGAGGCTAGCTGCACTCGTTTCTGGTCGCGGCTCTAATCTACAATCCATAATCGATAGCATTGAGCGTGACGAATTGAATGTTCAACTTTCTGTGGTGCTTAGTGATACAGAGAATGCTAAGGCACTCGAGAGAGCTGAAAAACACGGAGTAGAATCAATCTTTATCGACCCCATTAACTACGCCGACAATAGGGAGTTCGATAAAGCCATTGCAAAAATACTAAACGAAATGTCCATTGACCTCATTTGTCTTGCTGGCTATATGCGTATTCTTGGCAAGGAGCTCGTTAAGGCTTTCTCCGGAAAAATTATAAACATACACCCTTCATTGCTACCAGCTTTTCCAGGTTTGAATGCTCAAAAACAAGCTATCGAGTATGGAGTTAAGTTTTCTGGATGCACCGTCCACTTTGTTGATGAGGGTATAGACAGCGGCCCAATCATCCTGCAAACTGCGGTCCCTGTTTATGATCACGACAAAGAGGGGTCACTCTCTAGACGCATACTTGAACAAGAACACCACCTTTATCCAAAAGCTATCAGGCTTATAGCTGAAGACAAAATAAACATAAACGGCAGAGCTGTGACACATAAAAAGTCCTAAAATCGAATACTCCTAAAAATGACCCCATGAAAAGATACATTAAATTCTTAATATTTTTATTAATTTTATGTTGGTCTGATATGGCTTGGTCTATCAGTAGCGAACAGGCTACTGTTGATGAGATTCAGAAAAGTTATGAATCTGTCCTTACATTTAAGGCAATTTTTGAACAAAAAGCCTTTGTTAAAATGATGAACAGGGTAGAAATCGCCCAAGGGGAGGTCCAGATTCAAAAACCTGGAAAGATGAAGTGGATCTATAAATCCCCAGACCCACAGATTTTAATCAGCAATCATAAAAATTTATGGCTTTACTTACCTGAAGAAGAACAAGCCACCAGAATGCCAATCGAAAGCGTATACTCTTCTAATACTCCAGCTTTTTTTCTTGCAGGAAAAGGAACTTTAATAGACACTTTTAATGTTGCACAAGTTCTAACTGAAGAAAATAAGATCACCGTCGTCTTTATCCCCAAAGAAAAAGACAGTAATTTAAGGCGTCTAGTTCTGCGAACAAATAAAAATAATTACCAAATCACTGGAGCCACCGTGTATGATAAACTGGGAAACAAAACTGATATCAACTTCCGCGAAATTCGCATCAATGAAAAAATAGCGGAGAGTGTTTTCGAATTTCAGGTCCCGGATGGAGTCGAAGTTCAGGACCTCACACCCGACCCGCAAAGGTAGTCCTTAATTTTCATGCTTGAATTCTCTTCAATATTTTCTTCAACATCTATAGTTGCCATATCAGCTTTTTGCGGCAAGGTTTTAGCTTTTCTTGCAGGCTTGGCTGCTCTCATATTTGTTCATGAATTAGGCCATTTTCTTGCTGCCCGAAGATATGGTGTTATCGTAGAAAAATTCTCAATAGGGTTTGGTAAAAAATTATTCGGAACAACCTCAGGAGGAACTGAATTTATCGTCGCTGCTATTCCTTTAGGTGGTTATGTTAAAATGAAAGGAGAAGAGCTCGATGAGGAAACAAATGAAGAGGGATCTTTCTCAGCTGCTCCGCCGCTTCATCGCCTGCTAATAGCTTTTGCTGGCCCTCTGTTTAATATCTTGTTTGCTCTAGCAATTTATGTTTTTGTGTATATGGTTGGAGTTGAGACCCTAAGTCCTGTCATCGGTACCGTAAAAGAAAACTCCCCTGCCGTGGAGGCTGGACTTAGAACAGGCGACCAGATCACTGCTATAAATGGTAGGCCAATCCGCTTCTGGGACGATCTGCAAAACCAGGTTTACCACTCACCTGGCAAAGAAATTAGTTTTCAAATCCACCGTCAGCCAGATAAAGTTCTTGATATTAAAATTACCCCCGTTATAGAAGAGATTAAAGATCCTTTTGGCGATACCCAGCAAGTGGGTCTCATTGGCATCACCCCATTGGTAAACACCGTCACCTACATAAAAAAAGGAAGTGCTGCTGAAAAAGCAGGACTTGAAATAGATGACCGTATAATTGCTGTTGGAGATACTTCTATATTCGGGTGGACTGACCTTAGGCCTGCGGCAGTCGAAAAACCGAGAGAATCACTGACTTTTAAAATTCAACGCAATGGCACAGAAATTCTAGTTCCCCTGATACCAACTCCCAAAAAGGTTAAAGACAAAGATGGTAACGAAATAGAAATTGGGGAAATTGGAATTGGCATGAGCGGTCGTCTCGTATTAGAGCAATATGGATTATTTGGTTCCTTCGTTCGTGCCATTAAAGAAACCTGGAGAATGACTTCCCTAATAGCCATCAGCGTTCAGAAGATGATTTTTGGATCGATCCCTGCAGACCAAATCGGTGGCCCCATCTTAATCTTTCAAATTTATGGAGAACAAGCTGAGCAAGGTTTTAACGAGTTTATTAGGTTAACAGCTTTACTTAGTATTAATCTTGGGCTGATTAATTTACTCCCGATTCCAGTTCTGGACGGAGGACATATTTTCTTTTTTCTGATAGAACTAATCAAAGGACGACCTGTAAGCGAACAAAACCGAGAGCGTGCTCAGCAGGTGGGGCTTTTTATGTTAATCAGTTTGATGGTGTTTGCCTTCTATAATGACATAATGCGAATCATCCAATAACTCATTTTGTCAATTTTGAATGTTTAGCATTCAGTCAGGCTACGCTCATGGATCCACTGTCCCGTTTAGAAGATCTAAAAAAGGTAGCAGGTAAACTTTCAATTGATATAGTGACCAGTAACCTATTCGACCCCGAAATCATGATTCAAAGTGGTTACTGCAAGGTACAGGGTAAAAATATGATTATCCTTGATAAGTTACTACCGGTCGAAGAGCAAAGCGAAGTTATTCTCCAAACTCTAAAAAGATTTAACTTGGAGGCTGTTTACCTTCCATTATGGATTCGAGAACGCATTGAGTCTGATAATAATATGCGAGATAAGACATGACTTTACTGAACAACATTCTTCCTGAATCACGCCGTCCCAAGTTAAAGACGCTTCTTGACGAGGGGAAAACAATACGTGTACTGGAAGCGCATAACGGACTGAGTGGTATTATTGCGAATAACGCACATGTTAAAGGACAATCTAACGAATTACCCGTTCAGCGAGAATTTGATGCAATATGGGAGAGCAGCCTTACTGACTCTGCCTCTAAGGGACATCCCGATATAGAAGTGATCAGCTTTGATTCAAGACTTCAATCCATCAATGAAATTCTAGCTGTTACCTATAAGCCAATGATTGTTGATGGCGATACTGGTGGTGACGCGAATAACTTTGAATACATGGTTACCAAACTTGAACGGGCAGGTGTTTCTGCCGTAATTATTGAAGATAAAGTCTTTCCAAAACGAAACAGCCTGGAACTTGGGGTCCAGCAAACACTTCAGGAACCCGAGGTGTTCGCTCAGAAAATCCGCCGGGGTAAGAGTGTGCAAGTTTCAAATGATTTTATGATTATTGCTCGATTAGAAAGTCTAATAGCTGGAAAAAGCGTCGACGATGCTCTCAAGAGAGCTCAAGTTTATTTGGAAGCTGGAGCTGATGGGATAATGATCCACTCCAAAGCAAGAGAGCCCGATCAGATTATAGAATTTGCTGAACGCTATCAGAAAGTTATACAGGAAATGAACATGAAGAAACCTCTCGTATGTGTGCCCACAACATATAATACCTTGACAGAAGATGAACTTCGGGCGGCAGGTTTTCGTATTATTATTTATGCAAACCATTTACTAAGGGGTGCTTATAAAGTAATGGAAGAAATTGCGCGTACGATCTTACTCAACCAACGTTCATTCGAAGTTGACCCAATGTGTTCCCCTATCCGCGAAATTTTTAATACAGTCGGTTTTATGGACGTTAAAGAAAAAGATAAGCTTGACGAAAATAATACAAATATACCAGTCATTATTCCTGCGGCAGGAGAAGACCCTTCCTTAAGCCTAATATTGAAGGGCAAACCCAAACCAATGCTTGAAATAGCGGGGAAAACTCTTCTAGGATGGCAAATTAGCACACTCAATAACAATAATCTGGCGGACATAACCGTGATCGCAGGATACGCTAGAGATAAAATGAAAGCAGAAGGGATAACCCTTCAGGAAAACAAAAATTATAAAAAGGGCTCCGAATTACACAGTCTTATAGATGCAAAGAAAAAAATGGTGAATGGATTCATCATGCTGTATTCAGACATCCTGCTTGAAGATCATATAATGGCAAAACTGACCACTTGTCAGGAAGATATCGTTCTCGTAGTAGACAACACCATTCAGTATCATGCGCCAGAAACAAACAAGGTACAAGATTTTGTTATTAGCAAAAATAAACACCATCCTACCAGAAGAAAAATCAGCTTTGTCTGCGAAAATATTATTTCCAAGATTGGTTCTAAGCTTAATCCAGAAACAGCTACTCACGAGTTTGTGGGTCTCGCCAAGTTCACCAAGACTGGGTCGGAACAATTTTTACAAACTTATGAAGACTGCACTAAAAACTACCATGGTAAGTTTCAGGAATCAGACGATATCACCCAGTTTACATTCACTGACCTAATCCAAGAAATGATTGATAGAGGTTATTCGATCAATTTTCTCGAAATCCACAAAGGATGGTTGGAAATTCATCGCATTGAAGACATCGAATTGGCCAACCGTTTTCTGTCCAATAGTTAATTGCATGTTTATACCTACTATCGCCTGAGTGTAAACTAAAAAATTATCTTCGAAAACCTAGAGATCACTCAATTCAAAACTTAAAACAATTGTAACCATGTACTATTCAAAAATAATGATGCCGACCTTGAAAGAATCGCCTGCAGATGCCGAGGTGATTAGCCACAAACTCATGGTCCGCGCCGGGATGATCCGTCGAATGGCTGCTGGTATCTATTCGATCCTTCCATTCGGATTGCTAGTACTCAGGAAGGTAGAGCAGATCATTCGGGAAGAGATGAACCAAATTGGAGGGCAAGAGGTGTTTCTTCCCAGCGTCCAGCCAGCCGAGTTGTGGAAAGAAAGTGGTCGCTGGGATTTTTATGGGAAGGAATTATTACGCTTCAAAGATCGGCATGATCGCGAATTCTGTTATGGGCCAACTCATGAAGAAGTCATCACAGACATCATACGTCGCGACATTCGTTCTTACCGCCAACTACCAATCATCCTGTACCAGATTCAAACCAAGTTTCGAGATGAAGTCAGGCCCCGTTTCGGGGTCATGCGCGGAAGAGAGTTTACAATGAAAGATGCCTACAGCTTTCACACAACCGAGGAAAGTACTCAGGAAACTTATTCGCACATGGCCGAAGCCTACTCACGAATCTTTGAGAGATGCGGGCTAAATTTCAAGACGGTCGAAGCCGACAGCGGCACTATCGGCGGAAGTTTCTCCCACGAATTTGTTGTGCTAGCGAACTCTGGAGAAGATAGCGTAGGATTTTGCGATTCATGTGATTACGCCTCAAACCTTGAAAAAGCGGAAGCGAAAGTCATAGAAACAAATATCAATTCACCATTACCGGAAGATCTTAAAGAAGTTACCACACCTGGAAAAAAATCGATGGAAGAAGTAGCCAAGTTTCTCCAAGTGTCTCCTGAAAAACTCATCAAAACTATCGTGTTTGAAACTGACCTGGGGCTAGTTGCCGGGCTTGTCCGTGGCGACCGAGAAATAAATCCAGCTAAACTGAAAAACCTTGTTAACTGCGAATGGATCAGCCCTGCATCAGAAGACATTATTCTAAAGGAAACTGGTCTACCCTGCGGGTATCTTGGACCTGTGGGAATGAAACTAAAGGTTTATGCCGATAAAGAAGTTTCGTTTATGCATAACAGCATCGCTGGAGCAAACAAAATAAATACCCATTTGACGGGTGTTCAATTTAAGCGGGACTTAAATATTGAAGAAATAGGCGACCTAAGAAATGTTAACGCAGGCGACCCTTGCTCAAAATGTGATTCAGGAAAATTTCAAGTGAAACGGGGCATCGAAGTAGGCCATATATTCATTTTGGGCAAAAAATACAGTGAATCGATGAAAGCCTCTTACCTAGATGATAAAGGTAAGGAAAAACCGATAATCATGGGTTGTTATGGTATAGGAGTTGGACGAACTGTTGCTGCGACTATCGAGCAGAATCATGACGAAAAAGGAATCGTCTGGCCTCTTCCCCTATCCCCTTTTCAAGCGGTCATTCTTCCTGTTAACTTTTCAGTCGATACTCTACGTTTAGCAGCCGAAACCACCTATAAAACTCTTCTGGATCTAGGGGTAGAGACCCTGCTCGATGATCGCACAGACAGACTAGGAGAGAAATTCAAAGACGCTGAGCTCCTTGGCATTCCTCTGCAAATTATCATTGGTCATAAAAATCTTGATCAAGGAAAAGTGGAAATAAAGTTAAGAAAAACAGGTACCTCTCAATTAATTTCTTTTCCAGAGGCAATCTCAACTATCCCAGATATCCTCTCCGCGCTATAGTTCCTATAACTCTCTATAAAGAAAAAGTTTTTCTTGCAATAGTCACGTTGTTTCAGTAAAATCTACCCGTAAAATTGAGTCCTGCTAAGAATGCGGGTTAAACCCCGCATTTTTTTTTGGTTTTTTCAGGGGAAACGAAATAAACGGCAAGGCTCCAAACTCCCAGCCAAAAAGTGCGGACCGTCTTGCTTAAAACCATCGTGGGAGTTCCACAATGGGTTTTACTGCAAAATATGGAAAAACCCTCAATTCATCAAGCTGTTACTGAGCTCATTGAGCCGGTCTTCAGAAGAGATAACATCGAACTAGTTGATGTAGAGTATAAGAAGACCGGGAAAGCTTGGACCCTTAGGATATTCATCGATAAAAGCCAGGGAGTGGCAGTCGAAGACTGTCAAAAAATAAGCCGTGAGATAGAAGATCTAATTGAGGTCCACGAATTGATCCCCGTTTCTTATGTTTTAGAGGTCTCATCTCCGGGGCTGGATCGTTCTCTTAAAAAAGGGCAAGATTTTTTAAGGAACAAAGGAAAACGGATTCAGATTAAAACCTTTTCGCCAGTTAGTAATAGGAAACAATTTTCAGGAAAGATCAGGAACTTCATGAATGAAACTCTTTTTCTAGAAAATGAGGAAGGTATTTTAGAGGTTCAGTTGGACAAAATCGCTCAAGCCAAGTTGATTATAGAATTTTAAGTTAACAAAAAATGAACAACGAAGTTTTAGGAATCATAGATCAACTCTGTAGAGAAAAGGGGATTGACAAGGAAATCTTGATCGATGCTCTAAAGAGTGCTATTGAAGCTGCCGCTCGCAAAAGGGTGGAAACGGACTGTATACTTCAAACCGACTTCAACTCAAAAACGGGTGAAGTCGAGATATTTTCTGAAAAAACCATCGTTGATAAAATCACTAACCCTGACGAAGAAATATTATTGGAAGAGGCTCAAGTCATCCATCCAGAAGTAAACATCGGAGAAAGTCTACTTGTCCAACTGCCGTTAAAAAACTTCGGTCGAATCGCAGCACAACTTGCTAAACAAGTAATCGTGCAAAAGGTGCGTGACGCGGAGATTGATATTATCTGTAAAGATTTCCAAGATAAAAAAGGCGAACTAATTAACGGGATTGTTCAGCGTTTTGAACACGGAGATATTATTGTTGACCTAGGAAGAGCTGAGGGAATTCTCCCACGGCGAGAACAGGTATTTCGGGAGTCATTCAGCCGAGGCGACCGTATTCGTGCTTATATTTTAGATATCAGAAAAACAACCCGAAATGCTTCTGTTATCCTGTCTCGTACTCATATCGGCCTGATTAAAAATTTATTCGAATTGGAAGTGCCCGAAATCAGCGAAGGAATGATAGAAATTATGGGAATCGTGCGCGAACCCAATGGAAGAACAAAAATAGCAGTCAAATCCAATGACCGTGATGTCGATGCCGTTGGAGCCTGTGTTGGGATGAGAGGTATGCGTGTTCAGGCGATTGTGCAGGAATTACGCGGAGAAAAAATTGACATCGTCGAATACTCGAACGACCCAGAAACGTTTATACAAAATGCTCTTAGCCCAGCAAAAATCTCTCACATAATCAGAAATAACGATGAAAACCACATGACCATTATTGTTGCAGATGACCAGATGTCTCTTGCTATAGGGAAAAAAGGACAAAATGTCCGACTTGCCGCAAAATTAGTTAAATTAAAGATAGACATCCATGGTCAATCAGAAGGAACAAGCGCATTGGACACATCCAGTCTATTAACAACCCAGAAAAAAGGGAAGTCTGGAGTTAATTTTCTAGAGGAAGTTAGTTCTGCAAAAGGACTTGGAAAAAAAATTACAGCTATTCTTTTTGAAGGTAACGTGGTCACTTTTGAACATGTAATCGAGCAGGGGTTGAAAGGCCTTACTGCCTTGCCAGGGATAGGACCAAAAAAAGCAGCAGCGGTTCTAAAATTTGCAGAGGGAATCAGAAACCGAATAGTAGATGAATCCGATGAGCAACTCGCCTCTATTGAAACTGATAAAGAGTCAAAAATTGATGAAATCACTGGAAGTGAAGAAAGCAATCTAACAGAAGAAGATGATGAACAGGAAATACCAGTAGATACATTGTCCGGGGTTGCCCCTTCTATAATCGAAAACCTTATAAAAAGTGGGTTTGAAACTATGGCTGAGCTTTCGGTAACAAAAAAAGAAGAGCTAGTTGAAATTGAAGGAATAGATGGAGAAACTGCAGTGATGATTATCGAACAGGCAAAAAGTCAAATGGAAAGCACGGATGGCGTTTGAGTTTAGCAAGGAACGCAACATGTTATAAATAAATTATAAAAATTTTAAATCGATTTAGGGGGTTTTTTTTGGGGAAAATCCGTATTAATAAGCTAGCCATAGAGCTTAATGTACAAAACGACCAGATCTTGGATGCTCTTCAACAAAAAGGGCATACGGTTAAAAACTATATGAGCTCAGTAGACGCTGCAATTGCGGATGAAATCCGCGAGTTTTTTACCTCTAAACCAACATCCAAAAAAGCCAGTCCTAGGACTAAAGCTATAAAGAAGATACCCCTAAAAAAAGAAACTCCTAAGAAGAAACTTCCTAAAACCAAAGTCAAAACTAGTAAGGTAAAAAAGGAAACCGCAAAGAAAGCAGTAACCACCGCAAAGAAAGCAGCAACTACCAAAAAGAAAGTCAAAATCTCAAAAATAACAAAAAAGCCTTCGGCCAAAGACGTTTCCGAAGAAAAACCCGAAAAAATAGTAAAAAAAACAGGGCTCAAAATTGTAAAACACGAGGGAAAACCCAAGGAAACGAAAAAGAAACCTCCCCCAGTCAAAGAAAAACCCAAAGCTAAACTAGCAAAACCAGTTAAGAAAGAAAAAATCTCCTCTGAAAAAATCTTCCAACCAGAACAACCACCTCTTGAAGTAAAAGAGGAGGGCTTTGAGCTTGTTCAACTACCAGAAAATATTATGATTCGCGACCTAGCGGAAAATCTAAGCTGTTCCCCAAACGATGTAATCAAAGAACTCATGAACCTTGGTGTTATGACCACGATCAATCAAAGCCTTAGCTTTGAAGTCGCCTCGAAGGTAGCTGATCAACGAGGTTTTGAAGTTGAATTGGTTAGGGAAAAGTCGGACCTCGATTTTGAAGAAGAAGAGGAGGAAAATCCTGAAGATCTAATTCACCGACCGCCTATAGTAACAATTATGGGGCATGTTGATCATGGAAAAACGTCATTGCTCGACGCTATAAGAAAAACGAACCTCACCGATTCAGAAGAGGGAGGCATCACTCAGCACATAGGAGCCTACCGAGCAAAGATCAATGATCAGTTTATTACTTTTCTCGATACGCCTGGTCACGAAGCATTTACAGCAATGCGCGCTCGTGGAGCACAGGTAACAGATATTGTTATTCTTGTGGTTGCCGCCGATGACGGAATAAAACCTCAAACTAAAGAAGCTATCGATCATGCCCATGCTGGCAATGTTCCCATTGTAGTTGCCATTAACAAAATCGACAAACCTGATGCCAATCCTGAAGAGGTAAAAAAACAGCTAGGTAAAATAGGCTTATTACCTGAGGACTGGGGCGGGCAGACCATATTCACAGAAGTTTCTGCATTACAGAAAACTGGCATCGAACACCTCTTAGAATTGATTCTCCTACAAGCCGAAGTCATGGAACTAAAAGCAAACCCTACCCTCCGGCCACAAGGCGTAGTCATTGAATCAAAATTAGATAAAGGAAGAGGTCCCGTTGCCACTGTGATTGTGCAAACAGGGACATTGAATGTAGGACAACCTTTTGTTGTCGGACCTTATTTCGGCAAAGTAAGAGCATTAATAAATGATAAAGGGAGTAAAACTCGAGAGGCCACTCCTGCTACACCCGTGGAAATAGTGGGTATGCCTGCGGTCCCCAAGCCAGGTGACAAGTTTTATGTTGTGAGAGATGAACGAAAAGCACGACAATACAGTGAAATGCGACTCCAACAGAAACGCGAAATACAATTAGCTGAATCTGTAAAAGTAACTATGGAAGATCTTCACCAGCAAATCGTGGAAGGCAAAATCAAGGAACTTAATCTTATTATCAAAGCCGATACGCAGGGCTCAATTGCAGCGGTTCAGGAAGCTTTCTCGAAATTGGAAACCGAGGAAATTAGGGTCAAAATAATCCACGACGGTGTTGGGGGAATCACAGAGTCCGATGTCCTTTTGTCAAGTGCTTCCAACGCGATCATCATCGGGTTCAACGTCCGCCCAACGGACAAAGCAGATGTATTGGCAACAAGAGAAAAAGTTGACATACGAATGTACAGCGTAATATATGAAGCTATAGAAGACATGAAGAAAGCCTTAGAAGGCTTATTAGCTCCAAAATTTAAAGAAATTATTGTAGGCCGTGCCGAGGTAAGGGAAGTATTTAATATACCAAAAGTCGGCTCGATAGCGGGTTGTCATGTGGCGCAGGGGAAAGTCGAACGCAACATAGAAGCAAGGCTCATCAGGGATAGCATAGTAGTTTATCAAGGAAAAATTCTTTCAATCCGCCGTTTTAAAGAGGATGTAAAGGAGGTTCAACAAGGGTATGAATGCGGACTTTCCTTAGAAAACTTTCAGGATATCAAGCAGGGGGATGTAGTAGAACCATTCCTGCTGGAAGAAGTACCTTACTGATTAAATGATATCTTCAAGCCAAATTTTAGCTTCTTCGATAGGACGTAATACATATAGTTAAAGCAAAGTTATCTATAATTGCCTGTTAGCGTCGTTTTCTAACCGAGTTTACAAATATGTACGTCGGTTGTTGCTCTATAAAGTTTTTTCTTCATGGGAACCACTCATTGAAAGGAAAACGCCGTATTGTTCGTATTCTTAAAGATCGGCTTAAAAACAAGTTTAATATTTCAGTAGCCGAGATAGGTAATCAAAATGTCTTACAAAGCCTTCATGTGGGAATTGTAGCGGTTAATTCTGATCCTAAATATCTTGAAGGCCAAGTGGGCAAAGTCGTCGATGCCATAGAAAAAATGTACTTGGCCGAAATAACAGACTGTCAAACCCAAATCATTCGGCTGGGGCCTGAACTAACCTGAAGAGAGCCTATTTAAGGAGACTCAATAAAACTATGCGGTTTAAACGGTCTGAGCGTGTTCAAGAGTTGCTCCTTGAAGAAATTTCAGCTCTTATTCAAAAGGGAGTGAAGGATCCTCGAATTGGTTTTGCTACGGTGACAAACGTTGACTTGAGCGATAATTTAAAACATGCAAAAGTTTATGTCAGTGTCTTTGGCACAGAGCAAGAGCAACAAGACACTATAGAGGGTTTGACCCGTGCATCCGGATTCATCAGGCGCTCCCTGGGTAAAAAACTTTATCTAAGGTATATCCCAGTGTTGGAATTCATACTAGATGGAACAGCCGAGCACGTTGCCAAAATAACTAAAATTATCAATGACTTGCATTCTGAATAGCGTTATAAATATGTTCAAACCTGCTGGGCCAACATCTTTTGATATGGTCCGATCTGTCAGGAAAATACTCGACGTCAAAAAAGCTGGGCATATTGGGACATTAGACCCTATGGCAGATGGAGTACTTCCAATATGCCTTAACCAGTCAACGCGCATTATCCAGTTTTTAACGCCTCTCCAAAAAACCTACCGAGTAATCCTTGAATTAGGGTCAGAAACAGACACTCAGGATGCTACAGGTCGGTTAGTGGCCACTGGGAATCCTTCAATGGTCACCGAAGATCAAATTAAACAAGTTTTCACGATATTTACAGGAGAACAGGATCAGATTCCTCCAATGTACTCAGCAAAAAAGAAAAATGGAATTCCCCTTTACAAATTGGCTAGAAATGGTATTAATATCATCAGAAAACCCGTTAAAATAGCTGTATATTCAATTGATTTCATTAAGAAGGAAGGAACTCAGGTTTTATTTGAAGTGCATTGTTCCGCTGGAACCTATATTCGCACCTTGTCCCACGATATTGGGAAAAAGCTGGGTTGTTGTGCCCATATGGTCCGGTTGACCAGAACTCAGGTTGGTTCGTTCGATTTAGATCGCACTCTAACCTTGGAGGCGTTGGAGGTCGCCAAAAAAAATGGTAGCCTATCTAGCAAGCTTTTTCCCTTGGAAGAAGCTCTCAACTTTCTCCCGACGCTCCGCGTAAAAGAGGAGTACCTCGAGTCCATCTCCTATGGGGTAGCACTTTCAAAGTCCTTTATAGAGACCCTTCCCGACCAATTTGAACCAGGGCGTTTTTTCCGAGTTTTTGGTAACAACAATAAAATAATTGCTGTAGTCGAACCCGTGGTCACTCAGGATGCATTACCAACTATGGCTCCGGAAGACATTGTTTTTAAACCAAAGCGTGTATTGTGTTGAACTAGTTATCCACAAGAGAATTGATTGGAATGTTTTCTCGGGAGAGTAATACAGTATTTGGCAAAGGACATTGTAATAATTCCTCCGAGAAAACATTTATCAATAGTTTTCTTGTATTTAACCTGCTAGAAGGGAAAGTATAATGGCATTTACCAAGGAAACGAAAACTACCATCATCACAGATTATAAGCTGCATAACAGCGATACTGGCTCGTCTGAAGTACAAATAGCACTTTTAACTAATCGGCTTAATTATCTTAACGAGCACTTTGGCTCCCACAATAAAGATCAGCATTCACGACAGGGGCTGCTAAGAATTGTTAGCCGACGAAGAAAGCTGCTGGATCACCTGAAAAAAGAAGACGCAGATCGGTATCAGCAAATCATTTCACGTCTGAGTATCAGACGTTAATCGACATTTGGAGACAATTGAATGGAAAGAGTAGAAATTGAACTTGACGGAAGGACTATATCTTTAGAAGCTGGCGACCTGGCACGACAAGCTGGAGGAGCCGTAGTTGTAAGACAAGGTGATACAATGGTTCTTGTCTCGGCCACAATGGCCTCAAAACCTAGAGAGGGTGTAGATTTTTTTCCTCTCACTGTAGATTACAGAGAAAAGACTTATGCTGCCGGAAAAATTCCAGGCGGATACTTAAAAAGAGAAGCTCGGCCCAGCGACTATGAAACACTTACCTGTAGATTGATCGACAGACCGCTCCGCCCACTTTTCCCAGATGGATTTCGCAATGAAACACAGGTCGTTTGCTTTGTCGTTTCCCACGATCAAGTTAATCCTGCTGATATCATTGCTATGACCGGTGCTTCAGCTGCTTTAATGATTTCCGACATCCCTTTTAATAACCCGATAGCAGGGGCACGTATCGGGCAAATTAATGGTAATTTTGTGTTCAATCCCACCAACGAAGAAAGCGAAAAAAGCAATATCCAACTACTCATGGCTGGAACTAGAGACGGAATCGTCATGGTCGAAGCAGGGGCTAAGGAAGCGAGTGAAGAAGAAATGATGAACGCCCTAGAGTTTGGACATGAGCGCATTAAAAAGTTAATCGAACTCCAAATGCAGCTTAAAGAACGCATTAATAAAGAAAAATCCACTGTTTTACAAGAAGAAACTGATACTGCCCTGGTAGAACGAGTCAACAACATCGCTTGCCCAAAACTTGAGCAAGCGATGGAAATTACAGGTAAGCAGGAAAGGACTAACGCTGTCAGCCAAATTAAAACTGACTTAGAGGCTGAAATTAATCCAGAAGGAGAGGAGGACCTAAAGGGAACTCTTGATAGCATATTTCATGATGCGGAAAAAAACGTAGTGCGCAAAATGATTTTAGAAAAGAAAAAGCGTGTTGATGGAAGAAATCTTAATGAAGTTCGTCCTATAAGTATTAAAACAGGTTACCTCCCACGTGTTCATGGATCATCTGTTTTTACTCGTGGAGAAACCCAAGCTTTAGTAAGCGCGACATTAGGCACTAACGCTGATGAACAACGACTAGATACCCTTGAGCTTAAAGGTACGAAACATTTTTATCTGCATTATAACTTCCCAGCATTTTGTACTGGAGAAACAAAGTTCATTGGAGGTCCTGGACGAAGAGAAATCGGGCATGGAATGCTAGCTGAGAGGGCTCTCGTAGCCGTGCTGCCAAATAGAGAAAAGTTTCCATATACGATCCGAATCGTTTCAGACATTTTGGAATCCAACGGATCGTCATCCATGGCCTCTGTATGTGGGGGTGCCTTGGCACTTATGGATGCTGGAGTCCCCATCTCAAATCCAGTTGCCGGAATCGCCATGGGTCTTATAAAAGAAGACGACCAAGTGGCGATTTTATCAGATATTTTAGGATCCGAAGATCATCTTGGTGACATGGATTTTAAAGTGGCTGGCACGAAAAATGGAATCACTGCTTTGCAAATGGATATTAAGATAGCAGGACTGGATAAAGGCATAATGCAAGAGGCCATGCAGCAGGCCAAAGAAGGCCGTCTTCACATACTTGGAGAAATGGGTAAAGCCCTGGATGCACCTCGACCAGAGCTTTCAAAACACGCTCCAAGAATCATTACCCTTAGAGTGCCCACAGATAAAATTCGCGATGTCATTGGCCCTGGCGGCAAAGTAATTCGCGATATCATAGATAAAACGGGAGTTAGTATCGATATTGATGATAGTGGTCTAATTTCCATTGCATCATCCGATCAAGAAGCTGCAGATAAAGCCATCGAGTATATCGACAATCTCACGCAGGAAGTAGAGGTTGGTAAAGTTTATCTTGGCAAGGTTAAAAAAATTGTCGATTTCGGCGCCTTTGTTGAAATTTTCCCAGGAACCGATGGTCTCGTGCATATTTCGCAGATTTGCGACAGACGTATCAAAAGCGTCTCTGACGAAATTCAAGAAGGTGACGAAATAAAAGTTAAGGTTATAGACGTAGACCAACAGGGAAAAGTTAAACTCAGCCGAAAAGAGGCGTTGAAAGATAGTGTCGCAGAAGTAAAGGTTTAAAGAGGTATAAATTTGACGGATATTCCTCTCTAGCCATCAAAATACAACGGTCGATGAGCGTTTGCTCATTGACCGTTGTATTTTTAAAGAGAAATACACCATTTTTTCAATTCATCTATTGTTTTGTAACTGGTTAAATCAAAGTGAATCGGCGTCACTGAGATGTAGTTATTCAAAACTTGAGAGCAATCTGCTTCATCATCGGCTTCATCAAACCGCATCTCCCCTGACATCCAATAGTAAGTGTTGTTCCTTGGATCCACCCGCTTATCGAATTTTTCCACCACACGGGATCTCCCTTGCCTGGTGATAGCCACTCCCTTAATTTCTGCCCTTGGTATAGCGGGTAAATTCACATTAAGCGCCACCCCTTCCGGCAAACCTTTTTCTAATACCATCCCAGCCAACTTTGCGCCAAATTCAGCAGCAAATTCAAAATCTGAACTTTCGAATGTATTAAGAGAAACAGCTATGGCCGGAATTCCCTCAATCGTGGCTTCGGTAGCGGCGGAAACGGTACCAGAATAAATGGCGCAGGTTCCAAGGTTCCCCCCCTGGTTGACACCTGAAACCACCATTTGAGGAGGTTGGTCAAAAAGTACAGTGGTGGCAAGTTTTACACAATCCGCGGGGGTCCCATTTACGGCATAACCAATGAACTCCCCCTTTTCAACCACTTTCCGTACTTTAAGCGGCTGGGTCAGGGTAATAGCGTGCCCCATTGCGCTTTGTTCTGTCTCTGGGGCAACAATAACTACCTTGGTAAACTTGGCTAACTCTTTAAAAATAGCACGAATTCCATCGGTATTGAAGCCATCATCATTACATAAAACAATCATAAAAAAAGGCCCACGGGCGCTTCCACCCGTGGGTTTTTTCAAGTTCAACTCGATGAAAAAATGCGGCGTTCAAAGAGTATTCAATTCTTATGCTCCGATTCAATTGTGCTTACTGAAATAATCCTGCGATCCCTTGGGATCAGGCTTCATCCCATCTGACCCTTCATTCCAATTAGCCGGACATACTTCTCCATTTTTTTCATGAAACTGTAAAGCATCAACCATGCGCAATGCTTCGTCAATATTTCGCCCAAGAGGCAGGTTGTTTATGAGCTGATGTTGAACTACGCCATCCTTATCGATTAGAAATAACCCGCGAAACGCAATTCCCATATCCGCCAACACATCATAATCCTTGCTGATTTGTTTATTAATATCAGCTACCAACGGATATTTTATATCACCCAATCCACCTGCTTTGCGGTCAGTATTTCTCCAAGCCAAATGAGAAAAATGACTATCAATCGAAACACCGATCACTTGCGTATTTCTTTTTTCGAACTCTGCATGCTTTTCACTAAACGCGATGATCTCTGTAGGGCAAACAAATGTAAAGTCGAGAGGATAAAAGAACAGTACAACGTATTTCCCCTTGTAGTTGGAAAGCTCGACTTGATCGAACGAACCATCGGGCATTACAGCCTGAGCACCAAAATCAGGCGCAGGTTTTGAAACTAATGTTGCCATCGTGATCTCCTAAATATTTGTAAAAAAATCATTTTTGAAGGGGTCCAATGTATCACAAATATCTGGCCCTGTTCAAATAGGATATTAATAGGTACTACTTTATAAAAAAAAACTGGCGATAGCGTTTTCTGACTTTGAAATCGACCTACCCTGTAACGCCAGCCCACCTTGACAGAAAGGAAGGTAGTTATTTAAAATGGACTTAGGTGCTGACCTAAAGAAAGATTCATTTCTAGAAGCCAGTCATCAAGCACTTTAACAACATATTTTCAATTAGATAAAGATTCTAAAAGTTAAATAAACTTCAATGAAGCTGAGGAAGAGCCGTCCGAAAAAACCATGAAAAACGATTAATGGCTTTCAAAAAACAATCTGGCAACTCTCAGAAACCTCGATATATCATCAAAGCTAATGAATATACTATTTCTAGGGTCAGGGACATCCACGGGGATTCCATCCATATGTTGTGACTGTGAAGTTTGCCAGTCGACTAACCCAAAAAATAAGCGCCTACGTTCTTCGATATTGGTTTGCAATGGGGAAAATCATATACTAATAGACACTTCAACGGATCTTAGACAGCAGTGCCTTATCAATAAGATTACTCATATCAATCAGGTTTTGTACACCCACCATCATGCTGACCATGTGCATGGTATAGACGAGTTGAGAAGTTTTAACTATTTTAATGATACTGTCATCCCGTGTTATGGCAACAAAGATACAATCCGTGAAATTAAAAAAAACTTTAACTACATTTTTAATAAAAAAACACAGATAGGTGGCGGGCTACCCAAGCTCACTTTACAGGTAATTAATAACAAAACATTTACTTTGGGTGGGATTTCCATCACCCCCCTAAATATCATTCATGGCAAACTGACTATTCTAGGCTACAAACTCAATAATTGTGCCTATATAACTGATTGTAGTGAAATCCCCGAAGAAACAAAAGAACAGTTAAAAAGTTTGGATATCCTGATCCTCAATGCATTAGGATTTGACCCGCACCCTACTCATTTTTCATTAAATCAGGCTTTAGACAGCGTTAAAGAACTTAAGCCCAAGCGCGCGATATTCACACACATCAATCACAAATTCGACCATGAAACGGTGTTGGCAGGGCTACCCGAGGGCGTGGAACTAGCTTATGATGGAATGGCCATAGAATGCTAATTAAGAAATATCAATCCAGATCAATGTCACGAAGGGGGATATCTTTGGATTTATCTACATTTTTCTGAGCTTCCCTAAACTTCTCTTCCAACAGACGGTTTCTATCTTTCTGCACTTCACTTCGTTTTTTAAACAGTGATACCTGTTCTTCTTTGTGAGCATCGTGCTCTTTCACCATGTCAGCCAAAGAAGGCATCGTTTTCTGTTTCTTTTCCTCCCAGATAACCTCACCTGTTTTTTTATCGATCTTTAGCTTAGTTTCACAACAGGGGCAAACGACCTCCATTTTTCCCAAATTCATAACTTATCTTGCCTTTCCTTATGTAGAAAATCAAATTCAAGCAAGCTAAAACCCTGGTTATTATATCAAAGTTTTGTCCTTCTCGAAATGATCACAAATAATCTATAAAATATTTAACCCTATATAACCCATAACATGGGACAATTATTCAAATTTATACTGATTGAAGAAACTGATGAGACCTAAAGGTTATTTCATTTCTGGCACTGATACTGGCGTCGGCAAAACAATAGTCACTGCCTGCCTGCTAGCCTCTTACCAAAAACATGGAATAAACACAGGCTTTATGAAACCTATCGAAACAGGAGTAGACCCTGAGTGCAGTTCGGAAGCCAATTCTGACGCTAAATTTCTTTTGGAGATTTCAGGTAACCAAGACAACCTTGAAGAGGTTTGCCCCATACGTTTAAAACCAGCCGCTGCGCCTTTACAGGCCGCGAGAATGACCAATCAGTCGCTAGATATTAATTTAATTATGGAAAACTTCTATAAGCTTCAAACTAGGTATGATCAGATGCTTGTTGAAGGGGTTGGAGGATTAATGGTCCCAATTAAACCAAATTATTTGGTATCTGACCTTATTAAAGATATGCAATTACCGCTTATTATAGTGAGCCGAGTTTCTCTAGGTACCCTCAATCACACTCTGTTAACCCTAAAGATGGCCCAAGATATAGGTATCGAAATCGCAGGGATCATTTTGAATAGTCCGAGAAGCGAGCCCTTGAGCGAGATAGAGTCAGGGCAGGCTAGTCTTATCCAAGAACTTTCAGGATTGCCTGTTTTGGGAGAGTGTCCATTCATCGATCCAATTTCTGCAGAACAGTTCGATGAAAAACTGGCCAAAAAAATTGGAAATTGGAAAATATTACCAAAAATAAATTAAAAACCCATTCTAAAAATTTCAACTATTCAAATCTGACTTAAACTGATAACCCTTTTCCCGCACAGTAATAATATGGGTGGGTTTCTGAGGCTTCTTTTCAAAATACTTTCTCAGGCGGGCGATAAAATTATCGACTGTTCGAGTCTCAGTTTGCGGATCGTAGCCCCAAACCTTTTCCAGTAATTCTTCACGGCTGACGGCATCGTCTTTTTGTTTCACCAAAAGTTTCATAACCAGGGCTTCCTTAGTTGTTAAATAAAACTCACCATCGACACCATTTGCCTTACCAGTTCCAAAATTGATCCACATTTTATCAAAACGGAAAATCTCTTGATCATGCACTGGTTCTTTATACCACTCTGACCTACGTAGGATACCTTTGACGCGTAAGAGAAGTTCTGGAAGATGAAACGGTTTGGCTAAATAATCATCTGCACCCGCTTCCAGACCGACTTCTCTATCTTTTTTTGAGGACTTTGCAGTGAGCATGAGAATGGGAAAGCGTATATTAGTTTCCCTTATTGTGCGAGCTACTTCCAACCCCCCCATTTTAGGGAGCATGAGGTCAAGAATAATCAAGTCAAAATCTTTTTCCCTCAACCGATCGAGCGCTGAGACTCCGTTGTCGACCAGGGAAACCTCATAACCCTCCCGCTTAAGGTTAAAACAAAGTCCCTTTGCCAAGTGAGGATCGTCCTCAACCAATAATATTTTACTCGGTTCTGGCACAATCAACTTACCTCTTCTGAAACTTTTGTATGTTTTTTGCCAAGAGAAGAATTTAACGGCAAACTTACTATGAAGCGGGTTCCCGTTCCTCGGCCTTCGCTAAAAGCGTTGATTTTCCCCTTATGGCTTTTAACAATTTGCCTTGAAATATATAACCCTAGCCCGGCTCCTTCAATATTTTGAGTTTCTTGGTTCTGCACTCGATAAAATTTTTTAAAAACTCTTTTAAGTTCTTTCTTATCGAATCCGAACCCCTGATCTATAAAGTCAATATTACAAAACTTTTCATCCTGCCTCACGTGAATGATAAGGGATGAACCGGTAAACGAATACCGTAATGCATTCACGATCAGATTATTAAAAACCATACGCATGGCACGAATATCCATTCTAATCTTTGGTTGGTTATCAAATTTCAACTGGATCTGACATTGCTTATCTTCAAATAATCTTTTGTGATATTCTATAGTCTCCCTCAAAAATGAAACAACATCTACCGAATTAAACTGCAGTTGCATACTTTTTGGATCGGACTTGCTAGATTCAAGAATATTATCTATAAGATCCGACAGGCGTTCAGTATCAGACAACATGGTTTCTACAAAATCTCGTGCTTCTTCCTGAGATACCTTCTGGTACTTAAGAGTCTCTAGATAAAGTTGAATGGATGCCAATGGAGATTTTAGTTCATGTGATACACTGGACACAAAGTTGCTCTGGAGCTGATACAATTGAGCCTGCTTATTCCAATAAACGAATATCACATAAACTCCAGCAAGAATCATTAACATCAGAACCCCTCCCTCCATGAGAACGATCCAGTTAAAATCCGACTCCAGTATTTCGGGCGGAAGCATTTTGGCAAATTCAGTTAGATTCTGGCTGTTTTTGACATACCAGTATATCCAGACCACCATCAAGCCAATCCAGGCAATCTGTATCCCAATAAACACAAAAATCGGGTGAAACAGGGCTCGCAGTCGATTCATATCAAAACCTCTGAATCAAGGGATATCTTCCATTTGGCCAAACTTCTTTATTCCAAAATATTACATAAGTTTTACATATGGGTTCTATCTTCAAGGTTAGTATAGTCACAAGTGGAGAAAATTTAAACAATCTTATAAACTATTTAGAATAACAATTCATGCCGATACTCGAGCGAGTAAAACTGAAGCTGACATTTAATAAGGACATTGCTGGATTTTTTATCTTCCTACACCTAGGCGCATTGTTGGCCTTTTTCCCATTTGCTTTTTCCTGGAGTGCGGTGGCCCTGATGTTTTTCATGCACTGGCTTACGTCTTCTATCGGCATTTGTTTGGGTTATCACAGATATCTAACGCATAGAGGGTTGGATCTTCCCAAATGGTTAGCAAATATAATTGTATTTATCGGATCACTCGCCTGCCAAAATGGCCCTATCAAATGGGTGGCCCATCACCGAATGCACCATGCGGGTTCTGATACGGATCGAGACCCCCATAGCGCAAAAAATAACCTCTGGTGGCCACATCTTGGGTGGATGCTTTACAAACATCCTGAGTTTGACGATCCAAAAACTATTCAAAACTACACAAAAGATTTTTCAGACGATAAGTTCTACGAGTTTTTGGATAACCATTACATTAAAAACCAGTTTATGCTCGGTTTTATTTTCTTAGCCATTGGCGGGTTACCCTGGGTAGTTTGGGGAATTTTTCTGCGCTTGGTGCTGGTGTACCATGGCACTTGGTTTGTTAATAGCGCAGCACATGCCTTCGGGTACAAAAACTTCTACTTGGAAGACGACCTTTCCACCAACTGCTGGTGGGTGGCCATCCTTGCGTACGGCGAAGGCTGGCATAACAATCATCATGCCTTTCCAAAATCGGCTAAGCATGGTCTACGTCCCATGGAAATAGATATGACTTGGATGGCAATTTGGACTCTCAAAAAGCTTGGATTAGCGAAAAATATTAAAGTGGCCAAGCTAAAACCAATATTAAGCGCAACCAAAAAAGACTCTGCTTTTGAAGGAGAAATGGTTAAGCAAGCAGCCTGACCTCAAAAAGTTTTGTTTCTTTACTCTTATTCTTCAAATAAAAATTCTATGTGATAACCCGCGTATTTTCGCAGGTTAATAACTCGATTTTCGAATATCAGGTATTGCCCCTTGATACCAGTAAGCCTTTCCGTAAATTCATTTTCCTTATTCAAATTATGGCTTGATATTTTCCCCGGAACGGTTTGAACAGGATAGGTGAACGATTGAATTTCTTCTTCGTACAAAGCGTATTGTTTCAGGTCTTTTGGAATACACTCAATCATTTTATTTCGCATAACTAAAAAATCAACATCTTCAACCTGCCCTAAAAGCATCTTCCGCCAGTTAGTACGATCAGAAATCTTTTTAGCCAAAACAACCTCAATCTGGCCAGATAAAATCCTCCTAGGAACCTTAGCAATAATCAACGCCTTCACTGCCCCCTGATCAATCCAACGACCTGGAATATTATAATGGCGGGTTATCCCAACTTTCACTCCTGATGTTTGAGATAAGTAAACGAAGTGGTCAATATTGCAATACTTTTCATAAAACTCTTGGTCTGCTTCATTACCTTTATCATGCTGGCATTTTTCCGGACGCACTGAGCAGATATCATTTTCTGGCAAATCCCTTGTACATGGGAAACAATATCCCTCACTATATGTCTTTTTTATTTTTCGTCCACACTCAATACATGTAATTGTTCCTGTATACTTCAAGGTCACTCGTTGCCCAACCTTAGGGGTTAAAGAATACGACTCACCATCTAAACTCAAAAAGTATTGAACAGGCGTATCTTCTTTATGGGTCATTTTGCTTAACTGACCGGTTATAACTTGTGACATGTAATTTAACTCTCTTTTATCGTACCAAAAATTAATTATTGGGTGGGGCCCTTAGAAGTAAAATAATATAGGGCGAATAGCGCGATTCCAACTGCAACGATAACAGAAATAGACTCAAAAATAAGGAACGACAGACAAAATAAAACCAGGTAAATTAATATTTTTGTCATTCTGCCCCTTAGCTAATCGCAGTTTTCGAAAACTGAATAATCTCATTATAAATTATTTTAATTTTTGATGCAGAAAGGATAAGAGCTGGTATATTAAGGTACGAATATAAGCTTAAGCCAGACAACATTATTTAAAAAAAGAGCTAAAAGGGTCGCCACAAGTGGAATCATTGTTAACCAATATAACCGCGGAAAAGAAAATGCTTCAACCTCTCTTTCTATCCTCCCATAATTGATAACCAATCTTCCAAGCTACTAATTTGTAAATATGAATTGGTTTCGCGAACGTTGCCCATTGTAGCAAAAGCCCCTCCTCCATAATTATGCCCGGGATATAGAACAACTTCATTCTGGATCTTGGCCAGACGGCGAGTCAAAGTTTCATACATTACCTCACTATTACCTCCGGGCAAATCAACCCGACCGCACCCCTGTAGAAATAAAGTATCGCCAGCAACCAGATAATCTCCGACTCGAAAACACTGCGACCCTGGAGTATGCCCTGGGGTGTGAAGAAAAGTAATATCAATTGAACCAACACTAATTTTCTCTTCGTTGTCAGTCAAGCGCAAATCAGTATCCGAAAGACCTGTAACTTGTTTTAAACCATCAGCTTCATGTTTATTCACATAAACAGGAGCAGGGCTTTTCCCCATCAACTCCGCAAGACCTCGGATATTCATACCAAAAATAGTACCTCCAACGTGATCTGGGTGATAATGGGTTACCAGTGAGCCTTTTAGTTTCATACCTTTGGATTCAATGACTTTTAGTATTCCGTCAATATCCCAAGCAGGATCCACAATCACACACTCCTTAGTATTCCTATCTCCAATCAGATAAATGAAGTTTGCCATTTGCCTGGCAGAAGGATCTGATGAACCAACGTCTACGCCTGACAATAACTGCTTAAAAAATAAAGGATTTTCTTCGGCCACAGGCCCCCTCCCTTCACGGTTTGATCAATTCAACAACGTTTCATTTACTTCTTATTCTTAATCAATTTAATGATAGCGCTTTGTTACCTTTTTTCAGATTCTCTACAAATTGGACCGATTTTTTGAAGGGCTTAACACGAAGAATATCGCCAACAAGCTTTTGAACATAACTTGCTCCACTTCCTTTCTCATAAAACGGGAAGTTAATATAGAACTCCAGAGCCATTCGTAACTTCTGAGTGTCTAGACGATCCAAACGATATTGGTCCGGAAAGAATAAACCAGCTTCAAGTGTTAACGGATCAAGAAATCTAGTATTTTTCTGAATTTCCAGTTCCCATAAAAATTTATCCAAATGCTTTCGATATTCAGAATGATAGGTAAACATATAGGTCTGCTTCGTCTCAATAAAACCTTCTTTATCAATAAATTTTGGTGTTTTCATCGTTTGAGTAATTTTTTCATTCGAGATGTCATTTATTTCATGACGGATTAAATTTCCGTTAGAAGGGTTAAAAATTTTTCTTTCGTTTTTCACTATTCTACCATCACGTTCGAGAATTAATCGCCTCACAAGTTTTTTCTCACCCGTAATGGGATCAATAATTGTTCGCACAACATAATAATTACCTTGATCATTCCAAACTAGCATTTCCTCTTTCTCAGTTTTTAGTTTTATTGGAGAAATATCTAATTCTGGAAATAATAAATTAAACCGCTTGGTTATTCCGTTTATTTCTAGCAAATCTTTCAGGTTAAAAGCGAGGTGCCATCTATTTAAATTTTGATAGTTCTTGAGGGGTTTAAGTTTTTCAAACAGTATTTGCGCCACGAATTCAGCACCTTGTGCATTCAAATGTCGGTCTTTTTTTGAGATAATAAAATCATCCTCGTTTTTTCCTCGAAATCCTTCCTGATAAAGATCTACGCAAAATAGATTCCGGCTGGAACAATATTTTTTTAATTTCTGGTGAGCAAATGCAAAAGGATAGTTTGCATCTAGCCGGAACATTATTGGAAGAACCGTCATCATAAAATGTATTTTTTTCATCTGAGTAGTGTAAAACATCGTATCTAAATAAATTTGCTCCATATCCCAACTTCTTGATTTATAATGTGATAGATAACAGTCTGCGTATGAAGGTTTATGTCCGGTTTTTTCCAACAGCCGATTTATCCGAAACTTAAGAAAATGGTAAAAAAGGGAGCGATTTAACCATTCCACCAATGGGCCGGTTTGTGGAACAAACTCTCGGTCCATGCTGTCACAATCGGAAAAAAGCGATAAAGGCAAATCATTATGAAAGAAGTTTAAAAGGATTAAGTCCGGTTGATAAAGAAAACCTTTTTTATAAATGTATTGGAGCTGGTCTGCCGTATCCCACCCTGGAATGGAAAAATTTAAAACTTCAAACTTTGGGGATTCCATTCCTTGGTTGAGTAGGGCCTCCAATCGCTTCGGAAATGTGTCTTCAAGCCTTTCAATACCATGACCAAACGTTTGAGAATCTCCGACGGCTAAAATTCTAAATTTACCGCGTGGTTTAGTAAAAGCATACTCTCGGTCTCGGAAGCCGTCACGGTTATATTGAATAAATTGGCGGACCCAATCCTTATCAATTTCTTTTTCAGGAGAAATTAGGATTCGAACCCCTGCTTCTAGCAGAATTCCTAAGGCAACAAGAGTGAATGCAAAAAGAAGAAAATTAACCCCCAAACGTTTCATTTACTCCCAAAATTCCTTTCTTGGTTTGATAAAATTAACTTGGTATTTAATAGATGAGCTAGCCTTATCCCTGCCTGAAGCAAACGGAGTTCAATGACATCCCTAGCGCTTTCTATATAGAATTTAGTTAAAATTTCTGGGGACGTTGTATTTGTATTATAGGCTATGTCCAAAGCATACCGCCTAGATTCATTAGTCCAATCCAAGATTTTGGATTGAGCCCAAAGCAACTGATCTGATCGCGAAGCTCGCTGGATAAGAAGGTTTGCATATTTTTGCAAATCATTTTCATTAACATTGATGAAACCACTATCCCAGAGTGCATGCAAATTAGTTGTCCTACCTTGAAACATTATCAGAATATCATTTCCACCTCGATCTATCCTATTACCTAAATGCAGTGGTTGATGTAGGTCTGCGACCATATGAACAAGATACTTTAAAGCCTTCAATTTATCATTAATAGGTAAACTTGAATCAGAGATCTTAGCAGAAAATTCACGAACTTTTTCCACAACGCAATCTTTATTTGGACAATCTCTTTGTTGTAAATAAGCCCTTTCACCTTCAATGACATTAGCGTAATGCCATGGTCCTTGCGACATTTTTTGCTTAATACGGTCTGCCCAATTCGCTATAGTTGAGAGACTGGTTATGTTAAAATCTTCTTTGATTTTATTTTGAGCTGTCGGCGCAAGGTGCTGGTCAGCTATCAAACCCACAACACGGTGCGCTGAATGCCCCCATGCCATACCATGGACAGGCCAGCCTAGTACGAAAAAAAATACTACCCAGCTTATTTTATTAGTCAATCTCGTTTGCAGGGTTTGGTCGATGATTAGTTCTCCTTACTAACCTGTTAAAGTCGTTTTGCGAAAGTTTTATCAGACCGAGGTAAAATATTTTGAAGTTTTTCTTATCCTTTTATCATACTTTGCGGTTCTGGGTTGTAATAACAATCCTGTCCTTCATTCTCGGTATTACATCTACTGTTGTGGGTTTTTTTGATAAGAGCGGATGCAAATCTCATAAAATTGCGGCCTTATGGAGCAGACTGATTTGCCGTTGGAATGGTGTTCGAGTAAAAATTATTGGAATAAACAATATTTTTTCTGACCGACCGCAAATTTTTGTTTCAAATCACCAAGGTTACTACGACATTTTCGCCTTATCTGGTTATTTGCCTGTCCAAATCCGATGGGTAGCTAAATCAAGTTTGTTTCTAATTCCGTTTATGGGGTGGGCAATGAGTGCAGCTGGCTATATTTCAGTAAAAAGAAACAATAGGAAAAAATCTTATCAAGCTTTTCTAAATACGATCGAATCTATCAAGGCAGGAAATTCAGTTGTTATTTTTCCTGAAGGAACAAGGTCCTCAGACGGGGAAATTGGTCCATTCAAAAAGGGGAGTCAACTTTTAGCCCAGCGGGCAAATGTACCGATGGTACCTGTTACAATTATTGGCACCCGAGACATCATTCGTAAAAGCAGTATAATCATTGACCCAGGGCCAGTTGAAATTATCATTTCTCCTCACGTAACTATTTCTGGGGAAGACAAAAAAGGGGGGGACGAAGTACTCCAAGCCATTCGCAGTACAATTCATAGAAACTTTGAGAACCATCTCAAAAGGGATTCTACAAAAACATCAAAATAAAAAAGAGACTCCACAGAGTCCCATTGATAATTTTAAAAGCCACTACGAATTGAATTTTTATTTCTTTTCTTTCTGGATAACATCCCAGACTTCCCTCGGATGCTCGCGTAGATCCTCTATATTTCTCCACACCGCACGAATCATCCCCGTTTTATCAATCAAAAATGAAGAGCGTTCTATCACCTTAACCATTTGCCCAAGGTCATCAACTTCTTTAATCACACCATATAATTCGGTAACCTTTTTATATTCATCTGCAAGCAAGGTAAAACCCATCTGGTAGACTTCAATAAACTGCTGATGTGAATTGACCCCATTCCAACTGCAACCCATTAATTCGACTTCACGTGTTTTAAACTTCCTATTCCATTCGTTAAAGCTCACCATCAATCGAGTATCTTCAGGACTGCTATCGACAGCATAAAAACATAATACCACCCACTTCTTATCCTGAAAGTCCTTCAATTTGACCATAACCTTTTCCTCAGCGGAAGGGCTACTCGCACCCGCTTTATACCCATAAACAGCCGGCAAATCGAATCCGGGTGCACGATCCCCTACTTCTAAAGCATCTGGCATGAATTACCTCAAATTAAAAGTTAAAAAGCACTACTCCCCAAAAGCAGTTTTCAGCAAAGGTTCTACTTCACCCTTAGCTTCCATTTCATCGAGAATATCCGTATCTCCATAAAACTTGCCATCAATAAATACTTTGGGCAACGTTGGCCAATTAGTCATCTTACTCAGGGCGTCTCGTTTACCCATATTCTCTAAAACGTTTACCACTTCAAACGGATGCCCATATTTATTAAAAAACTGGACTGTTTCGGCAGTGAATCCACATTGTGGGGCAGCTTTGGTGCCTTTGCCATAAATCAAAATCTTGTTCTTGGCTATTTCTTCTTTGATTTCATCATCGATTGAAGACATTCTTTTTATTACTCCTAAATAAATGAGGTTAATGTTTCGGGTAAGAAATTATCCGTAGATGTTTTATTTTCAAGAAGGTGTCGCGGTTTTTATTTCCGCAGCATGGACCCTTCCATCCTGCATCGCCGGGTTTAATACAGCCTGCACCGCTCGATGCCTTGCCATGATATCCATCGCCTCAAATGTCGTGGATGTCACATGGATTATGAAGTGATCCTTCATTCCTGTCTTGTCAAGTATTTCAACTTCGGCGTCAGGAATCGACTCCTTCACCAAAGCTGCTAAATCTGGAATATTAATCATAGACCGCTATAACTCCTATTAGATGGTGAACTATTGAATCTGTTGCAGTTTATTTGATTCTATGTCCTGTGAAAAGTTCTAAATTTTTTATTTTATGAGCTACCGACCCACAACCCAACCAACATCAACTACATAACTTACTGATTTTAATAGTTTTAAAGCTTATCTAGTATGCCTTTACCGATAATATTTCAAGTAAAAACTATAAATTTTTCTCATTTTTCAGTATAATATTAGAAACCACTGGGTCTTTTAAGTTATCCAATACGAGAGCATTCTCCCTAAGCACAGTCTTTTACCAATGGAGGTACGAATGGCAGTTACCCAAGAATTTATCAAGGTTTCAATGATTGCCAAGGATGAAGTAAAAAAATTAATAGCTGCTGAAAATAATCCGGAAATAGGTCTACGCTTGGGTGTAAAAGGCGGAGGGTGTTCTGGTCTGTCTTACGACCTCGCGTTTACTCCAACGGAAAAGGGAGATACCATCGTTGAACATGAAGGCTTCAAGGTTTTTATGGATGCAAAAAGCCTCATTTATCTTAAGGGAATGATGCTGGACTACAAAGGCGGGCTTGACGGTAAAGGGTTCGTATTTGTAAACCCCAATGCAACCTCAACCTGCGGTTGCGGTGAATCTTTCTCCATCACCTGATAATCGATACCACCTGTAAATCGTTACTTGGAAACTACTCTCGCCTCTCAGGAAAATCACCGCTACCTACGTGAAAAAGCTGGCTACTTTTTTCTTGATGACTGGTGCCTCGTTTTAGCCAAGGGTTCGGACCTTTTCAACTATCTCCAGACCCAAACAACTAACGATGTAAATGAACTAAAACCGGGACAAGGCCAAAATAACGCTATTGTTGATCGAAAAGCTAAAGTCATCTCCACATTCTCCCTTCACCGTACAGGAGAAGAGTCGGCAGTTATACTGGTCGAAACTCTACAAAAAGAAAATCTGCTGAACCACTTGAACGCTTTTCTGTTTCGCGAAGATGTTACTCTCATCTCGTCTAATCATTTTCTTCTTGCATTGCAAGGTCCAAGAAGCTCTGAAATCATAGAAAACTTTACCCAAAGCCGCGAATCTTTTCCGGAAAAACCCAACGGCATCTGTGAGTTTACGTTCGACAAACAATCTGCTCTGGCAATCAACAAATCACTGACAGGAGAAGAAGGGTATGTGCTGGCATTCCCAGCCAAATCAAAAGATACCATCACGCATAAGTTATTGGAAGCCGAACAACAAAAGTTGTTGGTCCAAGTTGATACGCATGCCCGAGAGGTATTTCGTATTGAGGCCGGTATCCTGTGTTACGGGAAAGATATTAATGATAAGCATATTCTTCCTGAGACTGGGCTTGAACACAGCTCTGTCAGCTACAATAAGGGTTGCTATATTGGCCAAGAGGTCATTGCCCGTATCAAAACATATGGCGCTCCCAATTTTGCTTTAATGGGATTGATTATTGAAGGCAATACTCTTCCGTTACCCGATAGTGAAATTAGACTTGACTCTAAGAAGATAGGAATAATTCAAAGTTCTATATTCTCATATTCTCTTCAAAAAAATATATCGTTAGCTTATATCCAAAAAGATCATCGAAGCCCAGATATTGATTTAGATGTAACAATAGGCAATAAACCCTATAAAATAAGGACCTGTCTTCTTCCTTTTTATCAAACGCAAACCCGTAAAGATCATTCTAGGCGTCTTCAGGAAAAAGCCCTTGCACTTTACCAAAAGCAAGATGACCTAGATCAACCGGTCGCCCTTCTTAGAGAATCCATTGAGCTTGACCCCAAAAATGCTACGGCCTATGAAGCACTGGGAGTATTTTTGTCCAAGCAAAACAAGTTGGATGAGGCGATCGCTCTTATGAAACGGCTGGTAGAAATTAATCCTGAGGAAATCATGGCCCATTCGAATCTTTCCGTATACTACATGCAACAAGGTCGAATTGAGGATGCTGAACGGGAAAAAGGTGAAGCAACTGCACTCCAGTTCGAAAGAGCAATAGCAGAAAACATGGCTAAAAAGAAAACTCAAGGTGAGGCACAGAAAAACCTGGCAGAAAGAGAACAAAAAATTTCAATGTTTAAACAGGTTCTAGAAATAGATCCTGTTGACCAAGTCGCAAATTTTGGATTAGGCTCCGTATATTATGATCTTAAACAATACGACGAAGCACTGTCCCCGCTCCAAACTGTTGTAAAAGAATATAATGATTATTCTGCAGCTTATGTCCTTTTGGGAAAAACTATGGAAAAACTTCTACGGCAGGATGAGGCTATCGAAACATACCGAAAGGGTATCGCCGTGGCATCAAAAAAAGGCGACCTCATGCCCCTCAAGGAAATGCAACAAAAGCTCAATCAGCTGTTGCATTCTGAGCCCTGATTTTTTACACGCCCCCACAAGTCAAAACCAGGAGCAAAAACTCCCTTTTTAATAAGCCCCTGAGTAATATTTACTCCGTGGTCCATCATAAACCAAAATTTAAGCAATAGTTTTTCTTCAGGAGTTGTGAACTGATCTTCCCAAGAAGTAAGCGATTTATGTTTTGCTAATACGTTATAAAGATTGGGGGAAACATTTAGTCGCCTTTTTTTTAAAAAAGCATTATATCCATCTACCAACACGGATTGAAAGTCTTTTCGGCTGATTTTTATAAGTTCAGAGACACTAGGAACATGTTGGCTATGATATTCAAAAAATTTTAACTTGTAATACTGATGAATTGTCTCCAATCGGAAGTAACAGTGAAAATCTACTACACCTTTTCCATAAATACGAATGAGGTATTTTTGGATAAGTGATTTCCCTTCCTGAAGAAGAATTTTGTTCAATCGACCTCTCTCAAGCATATGAATACGAACCGTACTTAAGTGCTTACTACATTGGGTCTCAATATTATCCTTCAACGTATTTGATTGTGGAAGAACTCGGTACCAATAAATTTCATCGTTAGCAACCTTCAAAGCTGTTTTAAATGCCTCTAAAATCTGGTGCGCGTTCGACCTTTTTGCCTGCCGCGCGATTCTCCATGAGCTTTCATTGGAAAAACCAAACCCCTGTAATTCTTCCTGAAAGGTCTTCTTATCCCCTATCAATATTCCAGCTCTTTCTTTGATATGATCTTTAGACTTCTTCTCACCTCGCAAGGCCAGGCTCACGTCTCGAGGAATCAATGTTAATCCGTGGCTTATGGCAAACATGTGCAACTTTTCAAGAGTGTTATAACTTAATTTATCGACAAATAAAAATTTCTGAATAGTCCGTTCACTAAAATTGCATTCTTCGAATATTTTTACTTTCTTATACTTAACATCTTCCCAGTATTTACGAGTACCTTCCTTTTTACTGAATTGACCTTCGATATCAGTTCGCGCTTTAAAAAAATAACTCCTCAACAAAAACCACTTATTTCTAACCGTCGATTCAATAATCCATCTGTATTTAGGGGTTAATTTAGTAAGTTTGGATTCGCCCAGAAGTTCCATTTCCCCTGTCTGAAGAATATGGGTCAACAACTCAAGGTGGCGTTCTAAAATAAATGGGTTCGCTTGTTCTATAAATTTTCTAAATAGTGTTTTCCAACGATATAAATCAAAACAGGAGTCGCTTTCACTTTTTGCTTTATTAATCCCCAATCTTATCTTAATTGCACGGGGGCCACTTTTTTCTATTTGGTCAAAAAGTTTATCTCGAGCAACAATATCTCCGATCTTAAGTCGCTTCAACTGATTGATGGCTTTTGGAATTTTTGTTTCCAACAATTTATCAAACTCACTGTATTTATTTGCAGGAGAAAAATAAATTTCGACAAACAAGTCATCTATAACACCAAGAGAACAGGATGGTTTGCGTGATATCTTTTTATAATGATTAAAGTCAAGATTTGCGACACCGGACTGACAAGCACGAATGTCACTAAGGTAGGACCTGGCGTCTGACAATTCATCCTGTTGAGAATAGGGATCATTTATGATCCTCAAAAACATGTTCTCTGCATTTTCCAAATCGCGACGAGCGAGAAATTCAAGTCCCTGGTTTATCGGATCAAAAACAAACATGTAAATTCCTATTGAGTTTGGAGTTTTCTTAAAATATCCAATAAAATAGCCTGGGGGACCGACCAGCAGAATAAAACAAGGGAACTCGTCAAGGTAAGCGTGGATACTTCTCTATATGGATTAGATAAAATTATATACACACTAAACTTAGATATATAGCTAACAGTTATACCCAATCTAAATAATCAATTCAGAACTCCCCAACATACAAGAAATCATCTGTAGTTAACGCGCACTAGCATGCCTGAGAAAACTCCCACATTACGCCATTGGTAAGATGCACCCTTTAAGGGGAAAGATTTTTTTCAGAACGAATATTCGAATTATATAGTCCAAACAATATTATTTATTTTTATATGGTGAACGTCATTACAAAGGTGAGAATAAATTAGACACACCTGCTTGATAAAAATTTAACAAAAAAAACGGGGAAGAGCCGGCCTGAGCCGTCCCTTCCCCGGTAAAAATCCAACAGACTTCAATCAGCTTAGTAGTGAAGTGTATTCCACTGCGTAACTGCTTTCTGTCCGTTTCTTTCCTTGTTCTGACCATTCCAGATCGCAATTGCCATAGGCGTTTTGCTGCCAGAAAATTGCGAGTCATTAGCGTCACCCGTTTTCAAGGCACGTTTGTAAACAACCGACCAGCGGTTGTTTCTCCAGTTACCTGCACCCTGAACGTCCTGGTGAGCCTGGGTGGTCAATGTGCTGAAACCTTCAGCATTCAGATCTTCTACAGACGATACGCGCATGGTGTTATCCGAAAGGATATTCTTGCTGTAACGGCCTGCGTTGAAGACACCTTCGTTCTTACCCATACCGAAGTCAATATTGGAAGAACGCTTGCTGATGTTACCTGCGCCCTGTCCACCTGCGGAATAGGCTCCCTTAGCAGTCTGCTTAGAACCACCAGACCCCTTGCCACCGGTGCCAATACCGGAAGGCTTGCCGCCAGGCTCATACATGTAGTAAGAACCAGTACCCATGACCATGTACTTGTACTGGTCTTCCATGTCACCCATGGCAGAGTTGTCGTTACGTCCAGCACCTTCTTTGTCCCAGGTAGCTTTCCACTGCCAGATGTTAACGCGCTCGCCGTCCCCACCCATGGTGAACGGAGGCTCTTCGCCACCCTGCTTCACCGGAAACATGATCGCGGCCTGGTCCCTATACTGCTGGGACTGAACCATGACATCGTTTCGGGTAGGATCGTTATACTCCAGATGAACAGCGATTTCCTTGCCGTTCGTCGCAGCTTTAACGAACACATACTTCGTTGATGGATTTGGCCACATTGGGTTAGTAATCATCTGAGGATCCATATCAATGATCACATGTTTCAATGCGGTTGGTCCATAACGCTCTGACCAAAATGGGTCCTCAGGATCTGTTGGAATTGGTCCTTTCACTTTTACCGCTTTGATGTCAGCCGCGTTTGCAATGGCGAACATCAAGAGCGTAAAAGTAACAATTAACGTTTTAAAAATCTTACTATGTTTCACAGTTTTTCCTCCTAATAACAGTTTTAGGAAAAGTTTCCACTGAAATCACTATCGTGGTTCACATTCTGCTGGCGCATTCGCAATCAGATCATTTTCCATACTATAGGACAGCGATCGATATTCCGGTTCTTCAACTTTAATGGGTTCAACATCCAATAAAGTAACTTCGTTTTTAAGGAAGCAAGAAAGAATATCGATAACATCCTTATACAGTCCACGTTCTGCCTTTCTGGAAGCAAAAATGCAAAATAAAGGCATCCAGCGACCTACATGATTACGGACGAACTTCTTCATGCCGCTTAACAGCACTCCGATCTTTCGCTCATCGTGACCATTTTGAATACCGTAGGCCATCCGGAAGCACAGGTAAGACATAAAGGCTAGTTCATTCGAGATGTGGTCAATTCGTTCCTTGGATTGTTTCCTGGGCAACTCAAAGCCAAAGGTCTCAAAAAACCCACCCAGTTGGATTAAGACATCCGTCTGGGACTGGACTCCTCCTTCCGTACCATACTGCATTTCATACGGAGGACATTCCATGGAAACTGCATGACCAAATACACGAATGTATTCGCCCTGAACCTGTTTGATGGTCATCTTTGGGAGATAATTACTGAAACCGCTAACAATAGACTTCAATTGTCCCCATATCTCCTCGTCCACCATGACAATGTCCATTGGCTCGAGCAAAGATTTGGGCCGAAAAAATTTCCGGTTCCAAGGATAACTGAAGGCCAACGACAAAATCTCGTACACTCTGCCGCGTGCCAGGTTTAAGGAAATTCTTTCTTCTTTCATTTCCTCCAGCGAGCCGGTTTCACCAAACATCGCTAGCATCTGGTCTACTGTTCTCGTTTCAACTGCCATAATTAGCTCCAATTTCTATTCCAAAAAGTTCCCAACAAACCGGGGCGGGGCGCCAAGCCCCACCCCATGTTTGCTGAGTCAACAACTACGCAAACATGAATGAGAATACCGATTGTATTCCAGTATCCCCTCTTTAGATCGCGCCAGGATGCTCTTCCGGTCGTACGTAGAAGGGCTCCTCAACGGTAACACGGATAACTTCTTTACCTTTACGGTTAAAGCCGATAACCGTGTCGTTATACATCTCAAACTTCTTACCGTGAATGTTGGTCTCGAAAATTTTCGGACCCGGCTCACGTTTCCATTTGAAGATGATGCGCTGTGTCGTTCTAAAGAGCTGCAGAATCCCCAACAGATCTCTATCCGGAACCATGTACTGATCAATTGAATGATCAACGCCCGGTCCAAACATCTGCTGTGAGTAAGCCCGAGGAACGTGCCGTGACGGTATGTAGTAACCGTTCGGCTCCGTGCCCAGTTGCGGGTACAGAGGCAATGCTACTTTCCGGTCCCGAATCAAGTAGTACTGTGGGTTATCCGGATCGTGAGCCCATTCTCCGTTGCCGCCGACCTTAACCAGACCCTGCAATCGGATCTTACCAACACACGCCGCCATACAACGGGTCTCCATCTGATCACCTTCCGTCAGAGGATCAAGACCCTCAATACGCGGATAACAGGCGATACATTTCTCGGAGATTCGAGTCGTACCACGGAACATTGGCTTTTTGTAAGGACACTGCTCAACACACTTCTTATATCCACGACAACGTGACTGATCGATCAACACGATTCCATCCTCTTGGCGCTTGTAAATAGCTTTTCGAGGACAAGCCGCGAGACAACCAGGATACGTGCAGTGGTTGCATATCCTTTGTAGATAAAAGAACCAGATTTTATGCTCAGGGAGAACAGACTTACAACCGTTGTCTCCACCGAACGTTCCTTCACGGGACTGTGTGAACTCACGGCCGTGAGCAGTGTCTTCACCGAAGTTCGGGAAACGCCACTCTTCGTCCGTAGGTACATAGCCTACCGCTTGCTGGTTCAATCCGATCTTCGCCGGAGCTTCGAAGATGGTTACACCTTCGTACACACCGTGGATCGCTTTATTAGAAGTCTTACGAACGTTCCATACGTTCTGACCAGGATTAGACTGCTCAAGCATCTTGAGAATCTTCCAGTCCCAGAACTGAGGATATCCACCGTAAGGCTTCGTTTCTACGTTATTCCACCACATATACTCCTGACCCTTAGAGAAGGTCCAGGTAGATTTGTGGGCCATCGTACATGTCTGACAAGCGATACATCGGTTCGTATTGAACACGAAAGTAAACTGCTCTTTCGGATGCTTCTCGTCATAAATGTATGTCATCATCCGGCCTAATTGCCAGTTATAGACTTCAGGCATTATCATACCTCCTTAAATGATTAAATGTTTCGCTAAAAAACCGAACTACAAAGGGTCCGATGCAGACATCCTAAGGACACCTGCACCATAAACCTTTTAGATTTTCACGCGGACATACTGTCCTGCGAGATACATCTCTGCAAACCGGTCTTTCAACGGAGACTCAGGTGTGTAACCTGTTCGTACTGGTTCCCACAACCCTTTACCGTGCAGTCCGCCGTCTTCCGCCTTGGAAAACTTAACCAAGACTTCTTTCGGTGTAGCGTTGACCGCATGGTTGTCTGCCTCATAACCATGTTTGAACTTCATTTTGGTTTTTGCCTTATGGAACAGACTGTCCGTCTGATGCATCGGCATCAACCATGAACGCGTAATGGACTGCTGTCCACCATATCGGAAGTTAGACTGATACGGTGTCGTCATGGACATCGCGCGCCCGTCAGGCCGTTCTTCATGCGCCTTAACAGTTCGCTCTGTTCCAATCCACGTTGCGTGCTTCATCATGGTGGTATGGTACGGATAAGCCGGATTGTACTTCGCACGAAGCATCAATCGACCAACTTTGTACCGTGGGTCTGATGGTTTCCAACCCATGAATGGGCGATCTGCTGGATTCGCATCACAGTAGACATAGTCACCATCATTGATTCCGAGATCCTTACAGAGGAACGGGTTCATATGAACCTGCCACTCACCAACACCCGGAGAACGCTTATCCATTCGATAAGGATCACCAAAGTTGTTGTTCCAGATCATATTCCAGTCAGTCGTCGCCCAGGAACTATGTGCTGTGTGTCTGGACTTCGGCGTGACACAGTAGAAACGATAACCCTTCTCCCACAAGAAGTTCTTGGTCGTTCGTACTGCTGACCACGGCTTCTTGATGTTTCGGACATGACGAAGATCCGGATCCTGCTCGTCTTCCGGAATCCCGTAATCATCCGGACGGATGTAGGGGTTGGTTGATACGATTACGTTCGGCAGGTAAGGCGTAGCTTCTGGACCTTCCCTGTGAACGATGAAGTTCTCACCATACTCAATCGCTTCCGGCTCGTCGTTGTAGAACTGCGTACGGCCACAAGGTGTGTAGAATGGTTTGGACTCCGTGTACATCTCCCAGAACGGAGTTCGAGGATACGTACGGAACAGCATCAGACAACATCCCGGCTCACCATACTTGCCGTTGATGATATCGTCGATGTTATATCCCATGCCCGTCGTTCCAGTGGTGAACACACGGCGAATCATAGCCTTCGTTCGGTTAGGCGCTTCACCCTCATAAACCTTCATATGATCAGCAAAACGCTTGTCACCGATAACCTCTGCCATACGTTTCGAGAACTCCCTATGGATCAGGTTGTCATCGATCGTGTCAAAGATTGGCTTGATGCCGGTGCCGCCCCAGATCTGGTGAAATGGGTTGGAACATGCAGAAGTGATCTCATAGGACTCAAACTCGGCCCATGAGTTCGGAGCGAGTACGATATCGGAGTACTCACAGGAACCTGTGAACTCGATATCCTGAGCTACGATCATGTCTACGTTGTTGTTCGTGTTGAACACCAGCTCGTAGAACCACTTCGCATTGTTGATAACGTTAACATTAACATACCAACACAGTTTGGTCGGTGTCGGCATATGGGTACGTCCGGTAAATACTTTCCGGCCATAACGAGGCGTATTCACGATCAACGCTTTGTCACGGTGTGCCCAGTAAGATACTTCCTCACCCTTGATGTAACCCTTGACTTTATTCCAGTCGATATTCTTCGAGGAATCAAGCTCGGTGATGAAAGGATTCTCTGCAACCATCGCCGCAAAGCCCGGTCCTGACCAGTGTGATCCCTGGTAGTTACCCGCTTTGTAGTTACCGGCCCATGTCATAGCACCGGAACCTTTTGGTCCCATATTACCCGTCAACATCAACGGTACGAAGGACGCGCGGTTATGCATTGTTGCATGGAAGTAATGGTTGATACCTTCCCCGTAGTGAATCTCTACAGGCTTAATCGTACCTATGTCGCGAGCCAGACGGACGATCAAGTCCTTCGGCGCATGACAGATCTGATTAACAGTATCAATATCGTAATCCTTGTAATGGATCTTATGCATCTCGTACAACGGCATTACGGTGACCGTTTTGCCATTGACCAGTTTGACGTCATAAACACCATCCAGTGCAGGATCAATATTTTTCTTACGCATCTTGGCGCCGATGTCTTCACGGTTGATCGCCACGGGTTTATTCGTGTTCGTATCCCATACCGTGTAGTCCGGCATCTGGTTGCGGTTATACCCCTTCATCCACTTCGTGGTGAATCCATCTCTCGGCAAGGTTTGAGCCTTGTAGCCTGGGATGAAATCATCCGGATGCAAGCGGATGAGAGTGTCGGTACGCACGAGCAAAGGCATGTCGGTATAGTCTTTAACGTAGTCTATATCCACAAGACCTTCGTCCATGATGATCTTGGCAGCACCAAGAAATAGCGCGATATCAGACAAGCCAGCTCGAACCGGAACCCAGTAATCCGCCTTTGTTGCCGGCGGGTTATACTCGGGAGCTACCGCTACCAAGGTACCACCACGTTCCATGATCTCGGTGTACCAGTGCGCTTCCGGCATCTTGTTCTCGATCAGGTTCTTACCCCACTGAATCGTCATCTTCGCGTATCGATGATCCGCGAAATCGATATCAGAGGTCTGCATACCATGCGTCCAGGAGTGTCCCGGAGCCTGATCGCCGTGCCAGGTGTAGTTGGACCATGCACGTCCGCCCAATACCTTACCCGGTCCACGACCACGAATGATCGAATCCAGCAAGGCTACCTGGTTACCCAGTCGATAGACACCATACTTACCAACAACGCCCAATAGGCCCATTCCGCCGCGATACTTGAAGGTACGCGGACCAGAACCACCCATCGCTTCAATAATCTCAGGCTGGTAGCCTTCGTTTTTGAGACGCTGAGCACCACGCTGACCACTGTAAGCTTTAGCCACAGCAATGTGACCCTTGGCCAGGTAAGTGAATGTCTGATCCCAAGACAGACGAACGAACTCGTCGGTGCCTCGGCTTGTCATCTTATATTTTTCTCGGTTCTCTTTATCGAGATAAGGAAAACCATCATCCGCCCACTGCTTCCAACCTACGCGGATCATCGGATACTTGTTCCGGTAAGGTCCATAAGCACGTCGCGGATACGTCATTCCGCGCAAACACATGCGTGGGTTCCACGCGGCGTCTGCTTGGTTGCCGTACAGATCACGAACTTTATGGTGATCATAGTTCTGCTCGATACGCATCAGAATGCCATTACGGACGAATCCGCGAACACGACACTGGTGGGTATCATTAGGCGAACAGCAGTAGGTGAAAGACCGCTCATACTTATACTGATCGCGGTAAACTTCCTCCCAGCGTCTGTCCGGATAGGTATCCAGAGGATTACCCACCTTTACTACGGGCTTTAACTGCGCTCCTACCTTCTTACTCGTCAGCGCCATAGCCGTAGCTACACCAGCACTTACCTGTAAGAATTTCCTTCTGTTTAGTCTCATAAAACTTGCCCTCCCTTTCGATCTTATTAGATATAAAAATAAGACACTAATAATGAAATACTTCTACTTACTTCTACTTACTTCTACTTACTTCTACTTACTTCTACTTACTTCTACTACTACTTCTACTCCAAATCCCCCTTTCTTTGGTGAAGCGATATTTATTAATACCTTCCGTTTGTTAACACCAACTACATAAATTGAAACTACCTTTTGTCAAGCACATTAACGAGACTGGCGATACTACACACCGGCCCGTAACTCATAAACTTCTATGCAACGATCACACCCACCGTCCTTGTTCTCCCAATCCGGGAAATCAATCTGAATCGCCTCGATGACCATCTCGTCACAAATACTTTCAGGATCATCAACCCAGTTATAGGTAGGGAATTTACATAACGGACAAGGCGAGCCTTGCAGATGAATATAATCTCTTTCTTCTTCCGATATTTCTGCATCGTCGACATACTTACTCATCAAGGACTCGAGGTCGGTGGCCATGGACAGCAATTCTTCATGTGTGAATTTCTCTGTCTGCCAAACCCCTTCAAAAATTCCGCGCCGTTGTTTCTCCGGAATTTTTCTATAAAAATTATCAAATTCTCTATAGCGCGCTTCCTTCGGCATGGTACAAATAATTCCGGCACGGATCAGCCGCGAATCTACGTACAAGTTCCACAAGAGCCGAAACCGGGCAGTTATCATATTTTTTACTGAGGGGTTACCCGGAATAAACGCATCTTCGTAATCGAACTCTGGGTCAACCATATCTTTTGCGTGCATAAATTCCTGAATGAGGAAAGCATTTAATTCCTGCGCTTCTTCTGGGTTAGAGAAACGGCTAGCGAGCACCCGCATTTCTATCATGGGCCTGCCTGAAATACGGTTCAACACATTGGATCCCTCGTCGACCTTATTGATCGCACGTTTAACATGAACCTCATTAATGCGTTCCTCGAATTCTCGCACCATGTCATAGGCGATGACACCATCTTCGGCATCCCCGCTGGCATCATCATCTTCGTTGTTTTCTAATTGCTGGTCAGTCTCGGTGGGGGGGGGTGGCTGGTCGTCCAGGTTGGTTTCCTCTGAACCACTATCCAAATCAGTCAAACCCGACTCTTCAGTCTCCTCTGAAAGGTCATCTGATTCTACGTTGGCGCTAACAAGTTGCGCCTTGCGTGTCGCACGCTTTCTTTTCGGAATCAGCCCGACAGCCTCAAGCGCGCAAAGAACATGTTCTCCCAGTTTTAGCCGCTCAAGAAAGAAAATCTTGTTGACCTTCTCGAAGGCAAGTTCTCTATCATCTTCTGGAAGCTCATAGATGGGATCGGCTAAAGAATGATACTCATCGTAATCGGCACGATAACCCGATCTCTCTAGATGGTTAAGATGCCGAAACGCGGACTCTTCCATCAGTTGCGGACTATATATTACTTTCATACGGACATCCTGTTTAGAGTCCCATCACTAAACATTAAAATGGATCAAGAAAAGATACATCTCCCGCCCCCTAAGCCCTAATGATATAGGGAAATTATTGTTAATTTCATTATCGATGTCAAGAAAATACAGCCTTTTTCCCCTGTGAAAAAACTGAGAAAAACACCTTAGTTAATTAAATTTTTTTTAATTAAGTTTTATTAATACTCCCTTTAAGTTTAACAAGTTGCACAAACCAATGATTTCAAAAGTTTTAAGACTACTATTTAGTCATCCGACCCCTATAAAGAACAAATATCTGCCTATTATTTGGCTAAATAAAACGACAAAATAGGCAAAAAATAAGAAACAGTTTTTCTTTCTGTTGCTCATCTTTTTTGTAAGTATTTACTTACAGAATGAAGGTCTTTTCTGTTGCCATGAGAATATTTTTTCACCCCACAAACTACTTATCATGGTCAACGGTGTCTTTGATTTTTTCAATTTCCTCAATACTTTTAACTAAGTCTTCTGGGTCCCCAAGTTCTTTACAGATTATTTTTGCTTGATCAAGATATTTGTCACTTTGTTCTTTTCTGGTAAGCACCAATTCCATACGGGCCACAGTCAAAAATAACTGTAAAAGACTCGGCTTATTATTCGCTTCTTTAAAGTAGTCTACTGCTTTATCAAAGTTGACCTCGGCTTCATCAACCTTCCCATCCTTAAATTTTAAATTCCCTATATAGGTGTAGTCTTGCGCAGTACCATTTTTATCACCTACTTCCAAGGTAAGATTGAGAGCATCACGATAATATTTCTCTGCCTCTTCTCGATCACCATTGTTAAAACTAAGGTTCCCCATATTTCGGTAGTCTGTGGCAACTTCCTTCTTTTCTGATTTTTTGATAGAAATTTCCAATGCTGCTTTAAAATGACTTTGTGACCTTTCCCTATACCCTCGTCCTAAACAAATCTCCCCTAGATTCCTATGGTCGATTCGTTGCTCTGCTTCGTCCTTGATTTTTTTACTGCACTCTAGGGCTTTTTTGTAATACTCCTCTTGCTTGTTCCTAGATTTTTTCTCAGCATAAATTTTTCCTAAGGTCCGACTATCATGACAGACATTTCTCAGATCATTGATCTCTTCTGCTATTTTAAGAGACTGCAGGGATAGTTTTTCGCATTGGTTCCAGTCTTCCCTTTGTAAATAGAGATTGCTACGATTTCTATGGTCCTCGGAGATTTCATATTTATCATCTGCTTTGATATTTATCTCTAAGGCGTTCTTATAAAACTTATCCGCATTACCCCAATCAGTCTTTTGCATGCTAAGATTACCCATGTTGCGGTAATCGTTCATCAGTCCAGTTTCATTTCCAGCTTTTTTGTTGGCACGCATGGAATTTTTGATAAGTTTCTCTGCTTCATCGAGTTTGCCAAGCATCAAAAGCACAACAACTCTATTGCCGTAGATGTCCGCAAGCCCTCGGACATCATTCTGTTTTTCTTTGATCTCCATGCCACGGCTAAAGCATTCTTCGGCACCCTCAAGATCATTCATTTCTTTTAGAATGCTTCCAAGGTTATCCAGGGTCGAACCGAGTCCAGCATCATCTTTTAGTTTCTTTTGCAGCTCGACTGTTTCACGCATCTTTGAAACAGCCTCATCCATTTCTCCTGCCATGAAATAAAGATTACCCAATTCGCTCAGAGCCGCCAGTCGAGATCTGTCGTCTTTTTCCAGCTCTGGTTTTTTGAGTTCAACCAGTAACTCTTCCTGTCTTCGAGCTAAGTACTTTGGCTGCCCCATAATGTAAACAAGCTTATCCTGAGCTTGTTGCAACCCTTTTGGATCCTGCATAGCTTCATACAGAGCACTTACTCGACTGAAATAAACTTCTGCTTCATGAAGATTTTCCTGTTTTAAGTGGATATCACCTAAGGATTCGCATTGCTGTGCTATGCCCGGCCTGTTTTCCAACTGTTCCATGAGTTCCAGTGAAGCCTCAAACTGGGCTCGCGCGTCATCATAATTTTCCTGCAATAACCTAACGTTACCCAAGTTAGAATAACCTCGAGCCTCACCTAGGGTATCCCCCAATTCTGCCATAAGGCCTAAAGATTGGTTGTAATGGTCCCATGCTTTGTCTAAATCTTTTTTATGTAAATAAATATTACCCAAGCTACCCAGCAAATATGATTGGCGGCTCTTATCCTGTCCCGTTTTGATTATATCTAAGGCACGCTTACAGTACCCCTCAGCTTTATCAAACTGCTCTGGCTGACCGGAATACCCGAGCTGAAGTAGAATGCCAGCTAAGTTACCCATACATATACCAGCTGAGCGTTTGTCCCCCAACTCCTCGAATAACTCGATAGACTTTGAAATCGTATCTGCAGCCTTATCTATATTGCCGCCCTCGTAATAAAGCTCTTCAAGCTCCTGATACCTTGACAAAACCTCCTTTTTCTTTCCTGCTTGTTTTAGGGAATCTATTTCATCGAGCAAACCTTTTTCTTTACCTTCCACATATTTGGGATTTTTTCTCAGGGCAACGAGCTTATCCTCGACTTGCTTGACCCGGTCTTGATTCTTCTCAGAGTCAAGCAGTGTTTTAGCCCGATTAAAATAATCTTCCGCCTCAGCCAAATCATCTTTTTTGAGGTAGACGTTACCTAGGTTTTCGTAATAGATACTCTGTCCTTCTATGTCGCTGGCTTCCTCAAGGAGCTTTAAAGCTTTTTTATAAATTTTCTCAGCCTCATCTAATTTGTCCTTGTAGAAAAGAACACTTCCCAGGTTACCAAGAGAACTCTCAAGTCCTTTAAGGTCATTTACTTTCTCCATATAAACCAGCGCTTTGCCATAATACTCCTCAGCCTTATCCAGTCGACGATTTTGAAAACAAAGATTGCCAAGGTTTCCTAGCACATACGCCTGACCTTCTTCATCTCCAGATTGCTCCATATGTTCTAACGCTTGGATAAAATTGGACTCTGCCTCTGAAAGATTATTCTGCTTTAAATAATCCAACGCAATTTTTTCATACTTTCTGCCTTCCTCAATTTCCGCCATTTGGAGTTACCTTCTATAGATTGACTTATCAGCAGTAGCTGGTTAACTTCGCTCAAGAATTACAGCAAAAGAGACCTACTAATCAGTTAGAGCCAACTAATTGTTTTTAAGGGTTAAGCCCAAGATTATAAAACTTCCACCCTCTCCTGTCAAATATTCTATCCTATGGGAAAAATTAAAATAATTGGCAGCTAATTCCTGTAGAAATAAAGGCTAAGATGGCGGAAATCTATTGTAAATATAACCTGCCTTGCTAATATTTTTTAACCTATAGGTTAGCGTTGTGAGGTAAAGCTAGGGTCAGATACTTGCCTTTTTCTCCATACAAGATGCCCACCTGTTCTAGTTGCTGGACCACTTCTTCAGCTATACCTTTTGTCCCATCTCCAAGTTCCAGAAGATGTTTTTTGACCTGGTTCATGGTTTTGGGGGATTCGTTACAAAAAACTATAATCCAGGCGGGTGGTCCTTCAAAGCTTGTTTTAACCGAATTACCGATCGATCGCCCATCATAAACTGTCACAAAGTTCATAGACTTTGTAAACATCATGTATGGTAAATCATCAGACTGATGCCTTTGTTTCCATTCCTGAGCTGTCTGGAATAATTCATTTCTTAATTCCGGATCAATTTGATTGTTGGTGGTAAATTCAAAGTCATAGGAAATTTTAAATAAATCGATATCCTCAGAATCATAGACATAAGGATAGGCTTCTCCTGGCCCCTTTATTTTTATTCCATATTCCTCGGGACGCGTAAAATAAGGGCTAAACCGCTCCAACCACAAGTCACCAACGCATTCCGGCGGAGGCATATGAAACAAAAGTTTAATTAACTTAATTTGTTGACGGTAATCATCATCGGTTTCTCCTGGAAATCCGATTAGAATATTCCAATTTACTTCTATCCCATAGTACATCGCCCACTTCATGCATAGGATATTTTGTAATGGACGAACTCCTTTATCCATTTCCATCAATTGATTCAGGCTGAAGCTTTCGATTCCTGGTTGAATTACATTCGCCCCACCATAAGCAAGGGACTTAATTTGCCTTTTAGTCAAGTTGCTTTTCACTTCGAGAAAAAACTGAAGATCAAAATTGTTGCGGGCCATTTCTTCAAAAACGCCTTCGATATATTTCATTTCTAAAATATTGTCCACAAGTCGAAAACGGAAAGTGTTGTAGCGCTGAGATAAATATGAAATATCGGCATGAACCTGCTCCATCGGTTTTGACCTAAATTTCATGGTATTAGCGTTCAGCCCACAAAAAGTGCAATGATGTTTCTCCCCCCACCAACAACCTCTAGCTGTTTCGTAAAGGATGACCGGGTTTTCCAACAGCGGCGAATCTGGGTCAACCTGTTTCAATTGCTCGAAAAAATCATCATAATCGGGCGGAGCATTCTTGCTGAAATCGTCAAATAACTCGTGATTATCTTCATAAACGATTCCACCCTCACGCCTGTGCACCACTCCCTTTGGTATTGGCCCATTGTTCTCCAAAGATTCAATCAAAGGAACCAATACCCCTTCTGCTTCCCCAGGAACCACATAGTCAATCCATGGGAAAACTCGGAAATATTCCAATCCCATTTCCGATTCAAAATTGGCTCCGCCAAAAATGATTTTGATAGAGGGGTGCTTCTCTTTAATCAGTTTGGCTAATGTCAAGCTTGCTAAATTCTGGTTAAAGGTGGACGAAAATCCTATAACATCATATTGACCCCAATCACCTGCTAGGACTGCCCATTGAAGAAACTCGGGAACCATTTTAGTTTTAACATCTACTAGAAATTGCCGTGGACGGTCAATGGATTGACAGACATCTTCGATGTGGGTGTTAAAGTGGTCCATGTATTCACGATTTTTAAGGTTCTTTCCAAATAGACTATGTGAAAATAGCCATTCACCTATTAAAAATCTTTTCTCACAAAGCTGGTTGTAAACAGGGATTCCCAGCTGGTGAGCAAAATGCAAGTTTAGATAATGGCTTTTAACATGCCAATTACGGACCTTGAGCATTGTAGAAAGAGTCCCCAACTGGATGGATGGGTATATATGGAACCCAAATGGCATATTTATCAAAGCAGTTTTGATTGGCATGTAGTTATTGTAGCAATTAACAATTTATTGAAAAAGTTTTTATTCATTTAAATTAGTTTAAAAATAAATCACATAGGTTTTATTGACAGAATGAGATGTAGCTTTTTATAATCGGCTCTTTATCAATCTTACAATTTTAAGGAATAATCCGTGCTGGAAAAAAAAATTCAAAAGGCCCTGTCACGCCCAGGCTCTTTTTCGTTTGAAGGTAATGAGGCCTCTGCCATCTCTATCCTTGACAGTTTGGCTCAACTAAATAAAACAAAACAAAATGGCGCCACTTTTTTTCACGACAGGGATACACCCAGCATTGCTAATACACGTGTCAAGGTATATCCAACAGGACACATGGCTTTCTATAATGAAGAAGGGCGCCGTTTTCTAGGAACGGATCCAGGAGGACACCCTCTTCATGAAGCCAAATGGATTAAAGACCCCTCAACTGGAGAAACATGCCTCGAACTGGCACGCATGCAGCTTGATTCACTGCAGTGGGTGGGTATTCGACCCCGTTCGCGAACGTTTCAATCGCAGATAGATATCAAGGGCCAACCTGGATGGGAGAATATGACTCTGGATTTCCTACGCGAAAAAGCCGCGGAAGTCTGGCGGGTTCCAGTTTCTGAAGTTAACTACTTTTACGACAAAGATAATCTAGTTCCGCTTGGCGACGGGAAATATAATGTGAGGCTAACCAAAGACTCACTATACGCTCTTCCAGATGGGACCTTTGAAGGCCGAAAAATATTTTTAAGCTTCATGTTTCAGGTTAACTGGGCTCTTTTGGATATTATCCCTGTCGTGGAATTGTTTCAGTCTACAATTCCGGGGAGCGGCGGAGCTGTTTTCGAGTTTATTTGGGGAATATATGAAGACCAATCACGAGAAAAGCAGTTAGATACACTGCGCTATCGCGGGCTTCCAACCTATCCTTCCACCGCAGCATACAACATATTCGCGTCTTTTTTTATACCCCAAGCACCCAGTGCGCAAGAAGATATTTTAAAAGTATTCATGGACCCTAACCGATCGCATGAAGTCACTTGGTCGCCACAGCCTAACCCCCCATGGCGATACTTTGATGATGACACAAAACTTTGCTTAACAATCCATAATGGTCATATTTACAAAGCCACCTGTTACGATGAAACCAATCCAATCCCTTATGTCAACCGGTCGATAGGCGGCAACCCATCTTGTCAGAGGGAGATACAAGTCGCAGTTAACTCATTCACACTGATTGATGGAAAAGAAGAGAAGGTAATTCCATTTCATATGGATTGGAACGTTTCTCCGCAAACCGATTTACCTGCGAAAATTCCAGAACACGTTTTCAACTGGAAGTGGTTTTTTAATGGCTTTCCTCCAAAGGTGGACATTATTAAGTCGATTTACACCGTTCCTTTTTATCCAGAGGGAAAAGCAGAAATCGATGAACCAGCCTTACAGCCACTGGCGTTGGATCAAATCCTCTATTACATGGAAATGGCCCCTGGCATGGTCACTAAACTTGAAAAAGTGGAACGTGTTCTGGTTCACACTTTCGATATGGTTATCGCTGGGTGTGTTGATTGTACTCATGAACGGGAATACACCATTCTTTTCAGCGATCCTGAGTTAGCCCAAAAAAACGCATATCAGCTTTGGGATTATGCTGCAAAGCGAAATCAATTGGATAATTTAAAAAAGGTCTCTTTTTTACCGGAAAAAGAACACTTAGAGGAGGTTTACAATGACAAGTATGGGATGATTTTTAAATGGATACCGATGTTTTATTTTCAAGACCGAGGCGTGTGCGAACAAATACTAGCATCGGTCGTGCGTGCCTTGCTACCCGATGGAATCTTATTTTTAGTTGGACCACGGGCGATAAAAGGCCTTTTTGGCCACCATGGTCTGGACTGCTCATATAGCGACCTGATAATGAATATGCCTTTTTTCAGGCAACATCTAAAAATATGCCCAGAAAATTTAATCAATCAAGATATCACCGTTTTCTTGGCTGAGAAACGCGAATCCTTGGGAAAGAAAAAAGAAGGCAGGTCCGAGTTATCAACGCCCCAACCCGAGCAAAAACCTGAAACACAGGTTGATTTATCTTCTGAACCAGATATTCCTTTGCGAGGATTTAACAGAAATGAGTAGTAAGTTTATTTAAACAAGTATCTAATAAAAATAGGATCTAAAACCTATTCTCCCTTGTAAACCTTCCCTTTCCACCGTTGAACATCTCTCATGAATTTTCTGCGATCCATATCACTGTCCCAAGGGAAAATATCCATCAGAGGTTCCAAAGCGTAGTTCGATTTATCTTCAGGAGGAAGTTCAAACCCACCTTCTGTAATGCGATAGATATTATTAAAGGTCCTGTAATTACCGCAAAGAGTCACATAGTCCCATGAAGTTGTGCCCTCTATTAGGGAACGTAATTCAGATGAAGAAATACCCTCGTAGAGACTTATTTTACCAAGATCCCCTTTATAAAGCTGAGGTTTGCCAGGTTGCCCAAAATCTATCGTCCAAACCTGAGAGTCTCCCTGTCCGAATATTTCTAATTGATAAACTATTTGCCAATGTTGCCATCCACCCAGCAATTCGCTATTTAAAATCCGGTCAAGCAAACAATTCTCAGTGAAGCTTCTAATGGTTTTCATTTCTTCTTCATACTGCTTGGGGTCAATAGTTTGTGTCTTTATAGCTGGAACCATTGCGTTAGGTTTAAATGTTATCCGGTAACTGTCATCCTCACGAACACGGACAAATTCTGACGCCTGTTTGTCAATCCGAATCTCATCGGCCGAAATATGCGCAACATCTCCTGAGAAAAATGAAGCACTTGGAACCTCTGGACAAAATAAATTCAAATCCCGTATGAATTGATCCTGGGTAATTGGAAATGTGTATTGGTTCAAGAAGGTCAATTCATCCCGACATCTAAAAGCGGCCGAGCCTGGCACAACAAATTTAGGCCTAAGTGCCTTCACGACATTGAGAAAAGTGCAGTATTCATCTGTGGGCAGGGTTAGGGGTTTGTTGTAAGCAAAGTTTCCTTCCAACAACGGAACAAAACGGGAATGAAAAAAATCAATCTGACCATGCAGTTCTCCAATCCGCTGAATGATATCGGGATTCACTTGGGAATCCACTTGATTCCAAATCGTCACTTCTCCGTCACTTACTAGGAGCCCATGTTCAGGGAAATCATCTTCAGCTGTGCTCGACTGATTGAGTGAAGCAGTCGGGGTGAGCACCACATCTTTAACCCGAATGGGCTCAAAATCTGAAACGACTCTTATGTCTTTAAACTCAAGCTCATTAAGAATATCTAGAAGAAGTTCGTCCTTTGGCGCAAGAACGATTGAATCTGGCTTAAGAATCTTTTCATTTCCCACAAGGTAGGCTAAGGTTCGCACATCAAAGTGGTCTTGATGCCTGTGAGAAATATTGAGGACATCGACAGGCGGCACTTTGTCCTTTTCCAAAGTAACGCTGGGACACAGTACGTTTATTTCCTCCCAAAGGTAGTCAAACCAAACAGGATCAGTCAGTATGGTCGTTTCCTTGGATTGTATTAACAGGCAGGCATGCCCGATCAAAGTGGTCTTGATCATTATCTTAGTTCCTGATTTTATAAAAAAAAGAGGCTAACCGAACAGAACAAGTTATTCAAGTCACAGTTTAGACGAGCCTGTTTCTGTTTGTCTAAATTAAAAACTGGGAGGGTTACTCACTATTTAGGTTGATGCGCCGGTTCCACGTTATTTTTATTATAAAGTTCAGGCAAATCGTTGGTTCCATAGTGGGTAATATATAGAAAAACGTGTTCACGAGCATTAATCCGCATGGCCCAAGGATCAAAATCGTTCTTATAAAAATTTTCATAACGGCCCATGGCGTCTTCAATAGTCTGACCCGATTTTGGAGTGTAATAAAAATCCAACGCAAAATCGTGCTCAGGATTATCTTTAACCTCCATCTTAAGCTGGTCGACCATGTTCATTACCGGGGCATGCTTGTATAAAACAAAAAAATACATTTCGACGGAGTGGATGATATCCTGGTTCTTCAGCAAGAATTGCCTGGTATCTTCAGCTTCTTCCTCAGTTTCTGAGGGAAATCCATAAAAAGCCATAACGTGGCTCCAGATTCCTACTCTCTTGGCCTCACTTAAATTGGTTATCGCAGCAGAAATATTCGTATCTTTTTTCACCAGCTTGATGATGCGCGGGTTGGCAGACTCCAACCCAAAATAAAGCGAGCGACAGCCCGATTGTGCGGCAAGATTCCAGACTTCAGGTTCGAGAAGGCTGGACTCGAATCGAATGAGAGTAGTCCAATATATGCCCAGGTTTTTCTCGATCATAAGTGGCGGAAGTTTTTTAAATAGAGCGGGCGGAAACGACTCGTCGGTGAACAAAAAATGCTCTGCATTACATGCTTTTTTTAAGTGCTCCAAGTCATTAACTATCTGGTCCGCATGTTTGGCCCGAAACTGATCAATGTACCCTGCTCCATGATCACAAAATGTACACTCACCCCAATAACATCCACGAGTACCTAAATAGGGAACGAGGCGTTCTGGTGAAAAATATTTATCCCAGGGGATACCATCAAAATCAGGAGGCGGTAATTCATTCACTCTCTCCTGATAGGTACCGTTAACACGAATATTCCCATTTTCTTCACGGTAGATTAGGTTGGGAACATCTTCCATTTTGCGTTTGCCATCCAAGGCTTCCGTCAGCCATACAATCGGGTGCTCCCCTTCGTAAAAAATGATTGAATCAAATGCTTGTCCAAAAAACTTTTCTTTTTTTGGAAATTCTTCTCGCAGTCTGGTGATAATATTGCCACCGACAGTCACGTGAATACCAGGATACTTTTCTTTAATTAAAGTAGAAAAAGTAATCCCTGACATGAATTGGACTGGCGTACCTATCGAGATTCCAATCAAGTCTGGTTTTTCGTCTTCTATTGCCGGGAATACCAGTTGTCGGCAGATGTCAGCATATACGTTGACAGTATCATCATGTGGAGCTTTTAATAAATCATCAGAAACCCAAGGACGGTAAACATTCAAATTACTTTCTATAGGATAAAAATGAATATCTGCCGGGTGATATGCAGCGGACACATAGCTCATTACTTCACGAAAGGCATTTAGAGACCACTCAGCTTTAGCCACATCGTAAAATTCAGGTCCCCTCATAATTTCCTTAGCTCTCTCAACCTCGCTGATATGGTGCTCAAGGTCAACGTAAGTGTATTCTTTTAGCATCCCCTTGATATCTCTTTCCTCCTTGGTTATCTCTCCCATCCTTTGCTTTTCTCTGAGATCCTTTAATCGCTTGTCGATACGTCCCTTGACAAAAAGGAGGAAGCCCCGTGTGAAAATGTGGTCATACATTTCTACGTTAATGTCTTTTTGCACCACATCGACTCCATTTTGACGGAGAACCGCGGTGAGACTGGGAAGTGCAAGATAAGGTGCGGTGGGCACCCACTCTGGAGGAAATAGTAAGAGAACTTTTTTCATAACTTCTAATTTAACATTGTGGTGAAAAACAATCTACCTGCGAGCACCTAATTTTTTACCTGGTATAGCAACTATTAAACCGCAAAGACGCGTTAAACGCAAAAAAAACCAAACAATTAACGGTTAATTTTTCTCAATTTTTATGTGATTCTGCTGAGCTTGATGGTAAGATAGCAATATTCTTTACTAAATGATTCTTAAGTGTTTTCCTTGTTTACAGAGATCACGAGACTATTCAAAGGAAAACGAATCTATTATATCGAACTCAGCCTTCAGGAGATGGTCAAATATTATGTCTGCGAAGCAACCTAGCAAAGAAATCATGGTCAAAATTATGCTGGATGAAGCAAATTTAACATTTTGCGAGGTGGGAGAGCGTAAAGACTCCCCTGGCGACCGCAATTTAGATGGTTCAGCATGGGACGAAGGAAAAATGGATGGTGAATTTGACCAAGAAGATTACCGACGTATTCTAGAACTGCAATTGGAAGCCGTAAGCATTTGTGATGAAAAACCGGACCTGGAAGAAAAAACCTCCGAAATGTTTCAGAGTGTTACCGAGGAAAATGCCAATGAAGTGCTAGAACAAATTAAACAGCAACCAGACATCCTTGGGTTGGCCCGTATCGCAGTGACTATTTTTATTCTACGTTTTCCATCAGTTCAATCTTTTGTCAATAAAGGGCACCCGCTGGTTCTGGCAACCGATGAATATATGTTAGAAAATTCCAACGCCCAAAATTGGCACGATTATAAGTTCATCGCCGAAGAATTCGGGTGGCAATAAACACCAGATTCTTCAAGAAAACCATTAATGGACTCCTTAATAGGTTATGGATTTTCGGTATCGTCTCGCAAAAAAAACATTTAAGAATAAGAAGGTCCCGCAAAAACGTGCTCCAGGCATGGACGTTATTAGTAAGGACCAGCGTGGCGATGATTCCTCGCCAGAAATTAGCCCATTAAGCCTCGACAAACATACCATTACCCAAAAACCAAAACCTCCAGAAAAAGAGAAGCAATTGTCCCGTCGCGACCTTTTCTCTTTTGGAAACTTTATGAAGTCCGCTGCTGAACTCGATGCAAAACCTATCGAAGTAGATGAAGAGGCCAGTGAAAATGAACTCAAAACTTCTGAACCATTAAATGAAAACATTAAAACTCCTGATATCAAAACCGACTTGGAATCTTCTCCACCTGACAAAAAAGGCTTTTTAAAACGTTTCTTTTCCCGTTTCTATAGCCGTTCCAAATCACCTGAAACAGAACATACTTCCACCGATTCAATAAAACCTGCATTAGAAGTTATCGACGAAAAACCTCCCCTACCTAAAGATCCAGAGGAATCGACCAAAACAAGTAAACAAAAAAATAAAGCCTCGGAAGAATTAGACGAGGCTGTCGAAGATGACGATGTCGACCCAGAATATGACCGTCGTAATCTAATTAAACAAGGCGTACATTTCTTCGCTAAGCCCGCAGTTCAATCCGTTCAAAACAAAATAGAAAAAGTCAACGAGACTGTCGATAAATTTACCAAACGAGTTCCGCTTCTTCGTCCGCCTGGTGCTATCACCGAAAGACAATTTCTCCAAAACTGCACTCGCTGTGACAAATGTATTCATGCTTGCCCTAAAGATGCGATCTTGAAAGCGCCTAAAAAATTCGGTTTCCTTGTTATGGGAACGCCTTACATTGATCCCATGAAAAACCCCTGTGTGATGTGCGATGACCTTCCCTGCATCTCCGCCTGTCCTGATAGCGCCTTATTACCAGTCGACAGTCCGGCCGATGTAAATATGGGTTATGCAATACTAGATAAAAATAAATGTCAGGCTTATGGAGATACTTTCTGCCAGCAGTGCATCATTGACTGTCCTATTCCTGGAGCGATCACCCAAAATAAGGATCAACAACCGTTATTTCACAAAAAGGTATGCACAGGATGTGGCGTCTGCGTAAGGTCTTGCAGCACAGTTAACATTCCAGTTGCACTTAAGATAAAACCTCTTATGGTAATTGAACACCAAGTCCGAAAAAAACAACAGGAAGAAGAGCAGGCACGGTACGAGGCCCAGAAAAAATTACTAGAGCAAAAGGCCCTAGAAGAAGAACTGCTCGCCCAAGCTCAGGAAACAGGTACAATTCAAGACGAAGAAGAGAATTAAATCCTGACTTCCTCATGAATCGTCTATACGAAAACCACTTTGGGAAACATGCTACGGAACCCTAAAGACCTAAGCTGCTATTTTCGCCTTAGCGGTGTTATCTCTTGCAAATACCCCACATTTTCAGTATGTTGTTTGGTCTTTTGGCAGCTTCTCAACCCTTCGCTACGACTACATAATGCAACGCACGCACACTTGTGGAGAGCTAAACGAAAAGAATATCGATGCAATGGTCACTCTTTGCGGTTGGGTACATACCCGAAGGGACCACGGAGGGCTAATCTTTGTTGATCTATGGGATAAATATGGTCTCACACAAGTTGTGCTTAATCCCCAGATTGACCATCTAGCCCATCAGGAAGCGCATTCTTTAAGGGCAAACTTCGTGATCTCTGTTCAAGGCAAGGTGCGAACACGACCTAAAGATATGGTCAACCCTAAGCTCAAAACAGGCATAATTGAGGTTTTTGTCGAAGAACTCGAAATATTGAACCCATCAAAAACGCCACCGTTTTCTGGGTGGGAAAACCAGGAAGTTGGGGAAGTCACCCGACTCAAATATCGATACCTTGATCTGCGAAGCGATGAGTTGCAAAAAAACCTTGAACTCCGCTATCAGGTTACTCGTACCACAAGAAACGTCCTACACGAAAATAAGTTTGTTGAAATCGAAACACCTATACTGACCAAGAGTACTCCTGAGGGGGCCCGCGACTATCTTGTTCCAAGTCGCCTCAATCCGCAAAAATTTTTTGCATTACCCCAGTCACCGCAGCTATTTAAACAACTACTGATGGTATCAGGGATGGATCGGTACTTTCAAATTGTAAAATGTTTCCGTGACGAAGACCTTAGGCTGGATCGACAACCAGAGTTCACGCAAATCGATTTGGAAATGTCATTTGTTAACGAAGCACAAATTTTTTCACTGGTCGAACGTATAATTAATTCCATTTACAGGGAGTCACTTGGAATCAATATAGACACTCCTTTCACAATATTAAAATACCAGGACGCGATCAATCGTTTTGGTTCAGATAAACCAGACTTAAGGTTTGGCCTCGAACTTGTGGATTTAAGCGAATTATTAAGGGGAGTCGAGTTTAAAGTTTTTGCACAAGCACTTGAAGCAGGTGGACAGGTTAAGGCAATCAATATCAAAGAAAGCTCCGACTCTCTTTCTCGTAAAACGCTGGATGACCTCACCGAAGTTGCTAAAACTTATGGAGCGAAAGGGATGGCTTGGATCAAGATTCAGCAAAACGAGCTTCAGTCGCCCATAATAAAATTTTTTGAAAAACAAATGCTTGACCGTTTGATCGAAAAAGTAGAGGGACAGCCAGGGGATACTATCGTATTCTCAGCTGATGCTCCAAAAATTGTAGCAGATTCGCTGGCCAACGTAAGATTAAGCGCGGCAAAACTACTCAACCTAATCGATGAAAAACTAATCAAACTGGTTTGGGTCACCGAGTTTCCATTGGTGGAATACGATGAAAATGAAAAACGTAACACAGCAATGCATCACCCCTTCACAGCCCCGTTGGAAGAAGACTTGGACAAATTTGAATCTGCTCCAGGCGACATGAGAGCACGGGCTTACGACTTAGTTCTTAATGGGAATGAAATTGGTGGCGGAAGCATTCGTATTCATCATAAAGATGTTCAGGAAAAAATGTTCAAACTTCTTGGCATTGGAAAAGAAGAAGCCGAGTTAAAGTTTGGTTTTCTTTTAGATGCCCTGCAGTATGGGGCTCCACCGCACGGCGGAATAGCATTCGGACTGGACCGCATCGCCATGCTATTGACCAACGCACCATCAATTCGAGAAGTTATCGCCTTCCCAAAAACCCAGAAAGCTACTTGCCTGATGACACAGGCTCCATCAGAAATAGACCTCAAACAACTCAAAGAACTTGCGCTCAAGCACGACCTCTCATAATCTACTCTCCACCCAATTCTTGGTTTACAGATATTGGTCTTGTTATATTCGTAGTTTTCCGTTATTGACTTTGTCTGCTAGCATTTCAGAACAGCTCCAGATATGGGCAAAACAATTAAGAACAGCAAAATAAAACCCTCTGGTACTGTGGGCAACATGCTATACTTACTAATAAAAGCAATAGAATTTTAGTCAGAACTACTGACCCAAAAGGCGTGTGTGATAAAAATCTCCACGCTATTTTTGAATCTATTTGCAAGGAGGCCATTTCATGCCGGACAACCTTGATGAGTGTAGCCGTTGCGGGGGGCAAATTCTGAAAGGTGATATTGATCTCAGATCCTCAAAGGACATGGAACAGATCATGGTCGTCCGTCGGGATCACGGAGTAGAAAAGAAGATCCCTCTCCAACCTAAAGTATGCTCACAATGTGGATCAGTATCCTTTTTCGTTAATGATCCTGCTTCACTTAAAATTGGCTCTAATGACAAACCCGTCGACCCTAACTTTAAAGCAAAATCTATCTTAGAATCCGATTTTTAATAAAGGCAACTATTTTAAAATAGTTGTACGCGCGGACAACTTGTGATTTAGAATAATTTTGCACAAAAATTTCAAACCACAAGGCGTTTTAAAAAAACGCTGATTGAAAATCATAAAAAACCTGTTTTGACCTCTGAAGGTTTTATGGAGAAACGAACCAAAGACCAAATTCACTACCTGATTCTTAAGACCCACTCTCTAACCGGCCTCATTCCCGTAGGTGCGTTTCTGGTAGTTCACTTTGCAATCAATTCGTTGCGAACTGTGGGCGTTTGGCCTTACCAGCTGAGTATCGATATTATCAACAACCTTCCTTTTCTTATGGTGATTGAGGTCGGATTCATCCTCATCCCGATCCTGTTCCATTCATTAGTTGGTTTCTACATTTATTTTTCTGGGTGTTCGAACCCATTTCGCTACAACTATCCACACAACTGGATATATACCCTGCAGAGACTAACTGGAGCAGTTGTATTTGCTTTTTTGATTTACCACCTGGCAACGACTGTGGTTCCAAAAGTTTTTTACGGGAACACCCGTTTTGAAGCAGCCCCTTTTCTAATTTCCGTCATGAACCAGGAATTCAAATCCTGGGATGGACGGATCATCTATGTGATCGGTATTGTATCTGCCACGTTTCACTTCGCCTGTGGTTTATGGGGATTTTGTATTTCCTGGGGAATATTGATTGGTCGCCGAGCACAAAATAACGCTGGTTACATTTTTGCCCTTATTGGCCTGGTGCTTACAGTGATGGGTCTTGCTACTGTTGTTGAATTTTCGCTCCATCCCATTGGAGTCCAAGCTACGGAACCAGGATAAACTAATGCCAAAGCGTAAGAAAAAAATAATTGTCATCGGAGGCGGACTCGCCGGTCTTTCTCTTGCCATGAAAATCTGCGAGCGTAACGCCGAAGTTGTCGTCGTCTCGTACCAGTCTTTAAAGCGTTCTCATTCCGTTTGTGCACAAGGAGGAATCAACGCAGCTGTCGACGCAAGAAACGAAGGTGACACGCCGGAAAACCATTTCTATGACACAATTAAAGGTGGCGATTTTCTGGCACATCAGCCCCTTGTAAGAGATATGTGTTATCAAGCACCTGCCATCATCCACCTATTGGATCGGATTGGTGTCGCATTCAACAGAACAGGAGAGGGTCATCTTGAGTTTCGCCGTTTCGGCGGTACTTTATATTCACGCACTGCTTTCGCGGGTGCCACAACAGGTCAGCAACTGGTTTACGCTTTGGACGAGCAGGTCCGTCGATTCCAACATGACGGAGCAGTTGAAACTCTCGAATGGCATGAGTACCTAGGAGCTGTACTAGATTCACAAGGTATCTGCAGAGGTGCGGTGCTTCAAGACTTGAGGACCAACACAGTATTCACACTAGCTGGTGACGCGGTAGTCCTTGCCACAGGCGGACCGGGTCAAGTTTATGTGCGGTCTACCAACTCCACCGTTAACACAGGAGCTGCTGCCACCATGGCCTACCTCCAGGGAGCCAAATACGGTAACGGGGAATTTATTCAGATCCACCCTACTGCGATTCCAGGACCTGATAAACTTCGCCTGATGAGCGAATCTGCTCGAGGCGAAGGCGGCCGTCTGTGGGTGCCCAAAAAGGCTGGCGATTCACGACCTCCTAAATCCATTCCAGAAAATGAACGTAACTACTTTTTAGAAGAAAAGTTTCCTGTCTTTGGAAACCTAGTGCCCCGCGATGTCGCATCAAGGGAAATTCACGATATTGTCTACAACCAGAATTTGGGAATTGCTGGTGAACCAAAGGTCTACCTAGATTTGACCCATAAATCCAGAGACTATCTCGAAGATCGTCTGGGGGGAATTATAGACATTTATAAAAAGTTTACCGGGGAAGATCCAAAAGAGGTCCCCATGAAAATCTTTCCTGCTGTTCATTACTCCATGGGCGGATTATGGACTGACTATGAAACCGATGGAAATGGACTGATCGAACACGGGTCACCCAGAAATCAATCCACTTCAATACCAGGACTTTATGCGGGCGGAGAAGCCGATTATCAGTACCATGGTGCTAACCGACTCGGAGCCAACTCCCTGCTTAGCTGCATTTATACAGGGCTTATGATGTGCCGGGGCATTTTTACTTATATTGACAATCTTGATAAATCCGTTGACGATATTCCCTCAACAACTTTTGGTGACGCCAGAAATCATTGGGAAAGCCGATTAAAGGAAATCAAAGAAATGAAAGGCAAAGAAAATCCATACCAATTACACAAAGACCTAGGCGATATTATGATGGGGAGTGTCCTAATCGTTCGTGATAATAAAAAACTGGAAAAAACAGTCCAAAAAATAGACGATATCAAAACACGATTTAAGGATGTCAATTGTGTTGATACCACGGACTGGGCCAACCCAGTACCGAGTTTTATCAACCAACTGTATTGCATGATCGAGTTATCCAGGGTCATTACTAAGGGCGCGCTTATGCGGGACGAGTTTCGCGGGGCACATTACAAACCGGAATTTGACCTTAAACAACCCTCAAACTTTGACCCGCACGAGTACATAGACTATCTGGAAAAGAAAAACTATGGCGAAGTTTCAGAGAAGGCTTTCCCGGAGGGGCATCTTGATTACATGGAAAGATTCGAAGAAAACAATAAAAAATGGCTCAAATCAACAATAGCTGAATATAAAGACGGTAAACCAGAAATAAGCTATGAACCTGTGGATATTTCCATCGTCACACCACGTCCACGGAAGTACGACTGATGAAAGGAACCACCATGAATGACAAAACCGTAAGGCTCAAAATAAAGCGTCGCAATAAACCTGACGCCGAACCCTATTGGCAGGAATTCGCAATACCATACAAAGAACACTTGAATGTGATTGCCTGCCTACAAGACATCCAGAGAAACCCAACCACCCAATCAGGCAAATCGGTTAATCCGGTCACTTGGGACTGCAACTGCCTTGAAGAAGTTTGTGGCTCCTGCACTATGGTGATCAATGGCAAAGTACGACAAGCCTGCACCGCACTGGTAGACTCGTTGAAAAAACCTATTGTTCTTGAACCGATGGCCAAATTCCCAGTGGTACGCGACCTGCAAGTGGATCGAAGTCGCATGTTCGAAAATCTAAAAAAGGTTAAAGCGTGGATCGAAATTGATGGTACTCATGACATTGGCAAAGGACCGATAATGTCAGACAAAGTGCGCTCTCAGCGTTATGCCCTTTCAGAATGCATGTCCTGCGGATGTTGCCTAGAAGCCTGTCCCCAATTTTCCCTATCCAACCAATTCATGGGCGCCGCTACTTTCAGTCAGGTGAGACTGTTCAACCTACATCCTTCAGGCTCCATGCTGAAAGAAGAACGGTTGGAAGCGGTAATGGGCAAGGGTGGAATCGCCGATTGTGGAAATGCGCAGGTATGCGTTGAAGTTTGCCCCAAAAACATCCCTCTCACAGAATCTATCGCCGATATAGGGAGGCAAACTTCCCTACAAATTCTCAAAAATTTATTTATGAAATAATTAATGACCAAATTGAGAAATCGAATTTTGTATGCAAGTTTCTATGGTTTTGTTAGAATCTACTAACGAGGCAAAGCACGAATAAAAAAACTTAACTATTTAGGGATTTATATGATTATGAAAGTATCGCTTGCCAGTGCCTTGGGTACCTGTTTTGGTGTTGAAGACGCTATTAACCTGGCTATGACTCCAGAGTTTGGAGACGATCTGACTATTGTTGGACAATTGGTCCACAATCCACAAGTCAATGACCAACTCAAGCGAAATGGTGTGGCCCTTGTTAACAATGTTGAAGATTTACAACAGATAAAAACCAAAAAAGTCATGATTACTGCTCATGGGGCGGCACAAAAAACAAAAGATAAGCTTGAGAAGGCGGGATTTACTGTCTATGATGCCAGCTGTCCGTTAGTAATGCGAGTTCATAAAACAATTAAGTCCATGGTGACGCAAGGTTATTTTCCTGTTGTTATAGGCCAGGAAGATCATGTGGAAGTAAAGGGTATTGTAGGTGACCTGGCAGACTATCTCGTTATTAACGAGGTGAAAGACATCAAAAAAATAGAGACGTCAGGAAAAAGAAAGCTAGGCATTGTAAGCCAAACAACCCTGCAAGTTGAAAAAGTGGAACATCTTGTCGGGAAAATCAGAGAAAATCAGTATGTTGACGAGGTATATTTTGTCAACACCATCTGTCAGCCCACTCGTGATAGGCAGATAGCCGTAAGAGATTTGGCTGAGCAAGTGGATTTGATGATAGTAATTGGCGGGTATAACTCGTCAAACACAAAAAAGCTTGTTCAGGTATGTACTGAAAAAAATATACAGGCACATCATATTGAGTCCTTTTCACAGTTGAAAAGGAACTGGTTTCGTAACAAAAATCATGTCGGCATAACAGCAGGGACAAGCACTCCCGAACATGTAATTAACGAAGTACATGAAACAATTCAAAAAATTGCCTTAGAAATAGACTCGGAACCTGTTGCTTACTGACCCGCCTTATTAGTTAATTTTTTCCTTTCAATCTTTATCTCTTTTATTTGAGCCTAATTCCTTCTAAAATATTTTTTTAAATGGAACTTTAAACTTTGTTTAGTTGCTAAAGCCCAGATTGGAAGGGGTTGGACCTGTACTTTTACTTATGAACGATTGGAACTACTGCGTCGAAACATTGCCCAAAGTCAGCAGAACCTTTGCGTTGAACATTTCTGTTCTTAAAGGGGACCTGCATAAAAGTATTCTGGTGGCTTACCTGTTTTGCCGCACAATTGACACGGTAGAAGATGCTGGGAAACTGGACAAACCAAATAAAATAAGACTACTACTTGATTTTGCCTCCCTGCTGAAAAACTCTGAAAACAGAAAAATTGCTCTAAACCAATGGGTAGAAGATATATCTGTTGTTGATGGCAATTCTGCAGACTTAGATCTCCTAAATAACATCCGTAAAGTCTTTAATGTTTTCGACTCTCTCCAAGAAAACTACAAACAGCAGATCATTCCCTCTGTGTGCACAATGGCTCAAGGGATGGCCTATTTTCAAAAAAAATTTAATTCAGAACAGATCACTTTATTGGAAAACGCCGAGGAACTGGAAGAATATTGCTATTTTGTTGCTGGTGCTGTGGGTGAAATGCTATGTAACCTCTTCTTAGAAGAAATGCCAAATTTGCCTACCTCTAACAAAGAAATGATGCTAAGCACTGCCGTTTCTTTTGGCCTCGGCCTCCAAATCACAAATATTTCAAAGGATATAGCTGTAGATCGTGGTCGTGGTTGGTCTTATGTGCCGAGAAGTTATATCGAAGCTAATGGACTAACCTCTGAGGAGTTTCATGCTGGCGAATCAACAGAAAATGACTTAAAGGTATTAGAAAATCTTCTTAGCAAAACCCTCGGGCACCTAAACGATGCATTGGACTTCACGCTGGCTATACCAAGAAGTAATATTCGAGCTCGCCTGTTTTGTATCTGGCCGTTATGGATGGCGATGGAAACATTAGCAATTCTCCACAATAACCATGATTTGTTGAAATCTGATGCAAATGTTAAGATTTCTAGGCAAACTGTAAGAGCGATTCTACGCCGAACACCTTTTATCTGCTGGTCAAACTATTTACTGAAACGATCATATAAAAATATCTTAAAACGAAAATCATTTAACAACCCGGGACATTTCAATCTCAATGAATTAAAACATCGTCTAGACAATCTCGTTTTAGATGACATCCCTCCAAAACCTCAGGCGGTCTGACATTGAATTAATATGCATAAGCCCATTTTTAAAGACAATGGAGACGGGACCATTACCGATACTGCGAATAATCTTACTTGGCTAAGAGAAGATTCCTGGCAAAGAGAAGCTAAATGGTTTACTTGGGATGAAGCTAGCGATTACGCCATAAACTTGGGTGGTATAAAATTTGCCGGTTACAATGATTGGAGGCTGCCCTCAGTTGTAGAAGCTCAAACACTTTACGATAAGGACAAGGAAAACCTTGATAAATATGGAAAGAGGCTATACCTCGATTCTATTTTTCCAGAAGGCCCTCTTCCCACTATATGGATTCATGAAGCCATGCTTGGCGCCGAAGGCTATATCTTGGATTTAAGAAATGGTGAGTTGAGAACTCTTTTCAAAAGTAAAAGCGGTCGTATGGCTGCTCGACCCGTCCGCGCCAAAAATTTAATCGAATAGTTTTTGAGTCAACAATCAAGTTAATTTAAAAACCTTGTTGTAAAAATTTCATCCTAATGGTGGTATTTTTTTTTGGGGGGGGGATGCTAAGTGAATAAACAACGATTAATACAAATAGCCGGATTTATCTGGGTTATAGTAGGGGGGATTTTGATTTACCGAGGTTCAGGCCTTTATAACTTGGCGGTAACAGAACAAAATGCCAGTAAAGAAACCATTATTATCTCTCTCATTCTGGGAATCGTGCTGGGTATAATCAAAGGAAAATTTGTTCTCAGTAAAACTGCCCGCCGAAATTGTGACCGAATCAACCATCTAACTCCTCCACTTAAGATTCATAACATTTTTTCTGGCTCATTTTATGGCCTCATAGCAGGAATGATGGCTCTTGGTTTTCTACTTAGAACTTTCAACAACTATCTTGGTGGGTATGTTGTAATAGCCGCAATATATTGTGGAATTGGGGTGGCGTTGATTGCTGCTAGTTATGTTTACTGGAAAAATGATCAGCCTACACCAGCTGAGGAAGTTTCTTAAATTTAAAACTCTTTAAATAGACCAAGATGAAAAATTTTTTTCACACTTTACATATTATTTCCATGTGTCTCGTTATAGGGACCCTGTTCCTACAATCGTTGACTGTTGTTTTTCGCCTGCGTCTCAAAAAACAAGAAGAGGTGGATGGCGCTAAAAATATACAAAAACGAATCCACAAGTTTATTTATTATCCTATTTTAGCAGTCACAATAATATCTGGCACCGTATTGGCGGTTAAGGCAAATGTATTTATTGAAGCCAACTGGATACTACCCAAACTAGGTTTACTGCTTGTTTTGATCATGCTTGGTGTGTTAAATGGCAAGCAAATTCAAACTGATTCTTTGCCCAAAAAATATGCCATGATGGTTCACATTGCTATTTTCCTAATCGGGTCAGGAATTATCTATCTAGCAACCGTCAAACCGTTTTAGAGGTATCTTGCATGGATATGGTTCTAACGTCTATAGCCAGCATCCTTATGCTTGTTGGTTTCTTTATCATTTGTAGGTCAAGTGATGATGACGAGGATGAGGAGGATGAGGAGGATAAAAGTTAATATACTTGAACCATGCCCAACAGAACAAAAATTTTCAGAAAACTATCAAAAAATGCCGCTAGATGCAGACTTTGCCCTGGAATGGCAAATCTACCTGCTATTTTAAGTACTAAAAATGGCTCTATTCTAACCGATCTTATATTCGTTGCTGAGGCGCCCGGGCGATTTGGAGCTGGCCGAACAGGTATTCCCTTTCACGGTGATCGATCTGGGAATAACTTTGAACTGCTACTTGACCACGCTGGACTCAACAGAAAAGATATATTCATTACTAACGCCGTGCTATGCAATCCGCTGAAAGGTGGTAACAACCGCCGTCCAACCATTAAAGAAATCGACAACTGCTCTTCATTTCTTCAAAACTTGATCGATCTCATAGCTCCCAAAGTTATTTCAACTTTAGGTGGGGTAGGACTCGAAGCGGTCAACCGTCTTTTTGGAACACACTACAAGCTAGCAAATGTCGCTGCACAGCCATTATCTGTCTGTGAATTCACCCTATTTCCACTTTATCACCCAAGCCCACGCGTCGTCTATTCGCGACGACCTCTGGACCAACAAAAAAGAGACTTTAAAAAATTGATGAAAATCCTCTCCATTACCAAGTCAGTTAAGACCCAAGCAAAAGGTGTTACCGCGTAATATTTACACTACAATAGTGGAAATATTAATGGCAGATCCAAACTAATGGAAAATGTAGAAGAAAAAATTAGAAAAGCACTTGAGGCCTTTGATAAAAAAGATTTTCGAACTTCTTGTGAGATCTTAAAACCATTAGCAGAGCAAGGTGATGCAAAAGCTCAATTCAATCTTGGGTTTCTATACAGAATCGGACAGGGAGTTAACCAAAGTTACCAAAAGGCTTACCATTGGTACTCACTTTCCGCGGAGCAAGGTTACGCAGAGGCCCAATACAAAATCGGTTTGATGTATTACAAAGGACAGGTTGTCGCTCAAGATTATAAAAAGGCATTCAAATGGTATTCACTCGCCGCAAAACAAGATAACCCAAAAGCCCAATTCAATCTCGGTGTGTTATACAGGCGAGCGCAAGGAGTTCCCCAAGATCATAAACAAGCATTTGCATGGTTTTCTCTTGCCGGAGAACAGGGTTATGCAATTGCGCAGTTCACCCTTGGAGGAATCTACGAAAAGGGAGAAGGCATAACTCAAGACCCCACAGAAGCTATCAAGTGGTTAAAGCTTTCAGGAGAACAAGGTTATACCGATGCACAATACAAACTTGGATGGATCTATTACCATGGCGAGGGGATCGATCAAAATTACCAAAAAGCGTTCAAATGGTATTCACTTGCTGCTGAAAAAGGTGATTTAAAAGCGCAATTCAGTCTTGCCGTAATGTACGACAACGGACATGGAGTCCCCCAGGATTATCAAAAAGCGTTCAAATGGGCTTCAATACCGGCAAAAAAAGGCGATATGAAAGCCCAATTTTTTCTTGGGTGTCTGTATGAAGAAGGACAAGGTGTAACTCAGAATTATGAAGAAGCCGTCAAATGGTACTCACTTGCTGCTGAAAAAGGTGATGCCATGGCGCAGTGCAACCTTGGACACCTTTACGCAGATAAAAAAACAGGCAATCAGGATTTTATTAAGGCTCACAAATGGTTCAATATAGCAGGGGCAAAAGAAAGAGAGTCTATGGAAAAATTAATGAAACCCAACCAAGTTGCTGAAGCACAGAAATTGGCTAAGGAGTGGGCTAAGAAATATATAAAAAATAATTGAGCCTGTTAAGGAAGAACTTCGTGAAACCTCTGCCTTGACATGCCGGTTTCTAGGTTTTATTTGATTAATAGATATAAAATAATGGAGTTTCGCCATGTTTAGAAATGAACCCAAACTTACAGACCAGTTATTTTTTGAGGGCCATAAACTAATAACTCGAGGTACTCTATTTTTTGGTGCTCTTGCAGTTAGCCTAGCTGGAATGATTTTCTTGTTTCCGGCTTTTATAGGCCTATTAGTTGCCACATTCATATTACTAGCTGGTCTGATTGCCCTAGTGGCAGGTTATCGCTTTTGGAAAGTGGGAGATAAAACAAATTTTAACGCAAGACCCCTTTATCCTGAGTTTGCCGAAATTCGTTCGCACAGGCCCCGCCACTACCATTTCCAAACCATTCGCTTTACCAGGTGGTGATTTGCGCTACATCAAATGCAAAGGCATTGAAAAAAAATGGAGCATTATTACTTTTGGATGCTGGCAAATAGCGCCAAGTGAAGGTTGGGGAGATGTTTGTTCGCCACAAGCCGCCGATGCAGCAGTAAAAGCAGCTCTTGATTACGACATCAGCGCTTTCGATACAGCAGAAGGTTACGGCGACGGCGAATCAGAACGTCGACTAGGAAAAGCGCTGGGGCATAAAAAACATGATGTTATCGTTATCTCTAAAATCTGGCCGGATGCCTCTTTGACATCGACCGCCTACCGCGAAAGGTTGGATAATACCCTACGAGCAATGAACCGTGACTATGTTGATGTTTATCTTATTCACTTTCCCGGCACATATTTTAATAGCGTCGAAGAAAACGAAAAGGTTTGCCGATTAATGAAAGAGCTTAAGCAAAGTGGCAAAGCAATCACTGTTGGTTTATCCAACTTCATGGCACCGGACCTGTTGCGATTGGGTAAAGAGATCCATGGTTTTTGCATTAACCAAGTGCCTTATAATATCCTAGAAAGGGAATACGAAGGCAAAACCCGCGACATATGTCATAAAAAGGGAATCGGCTATATGGCTTATTCGCCAACGGCTCAAGGTTTGCTGGCAGGTCGCCTTTCAAGTGAAGCGCTTAATTTTCCAGCCCGAAAATGGAACAAGCTTTACCAAGAACCTCTATTGACTAAATCAAAATCAGTGCGGGATACAATAAATAACATCGCTGAGGAAACTAAAACAAAACCAATCGCAGTTGCGCTCGCCTGGGTGCTGGAACAAAAAAACATACTCACAGCAATTGTCGGTTCACGCAAAGCCGACCAAGTTCCTGAATTCGCCGCCGCGGGCAGTTTTAAGCTCAATGCCAATCATTTAGAGCAGTTGAATAACGTGAGCAACTCTTTCCTTAAATGACTAATTCATCCAATGGGTGATGACTTGAAAAAACCATACGAGGACGATGGCGTGACCCTGGGACCCGAAGATGCCTTACGCCGGGAAATAGAAAAATCAAAAACCCTGAAGGTGGAGAAGCTTCAACTGAAAGACGCCATAGAAAAACTCAGGGCTGAAAATGATGCTCTTCTCAAAACCAACCAGTCCATGGAGCAAAGATTGAATTCTTTGACTGATCAATCAGCAGGGGATATCCACTCTAACCCTGATCGACACTCCACTATAGTTCAGACTAATCAAACCCCTAACATGAGATGGCCTTTTTTTCTTCTTGTCTTTAATCTGGTAGCAGTGGGAATCCTACTGATATTTCTTATAAAATAGTAAAAATACGGTCACTTGTGTCCCGTTTTTCAAAAATTTTAAAAAAATATTAAAGTGGCATTCAGGACTATTAAAGGGTAAAGTATAAGTGAGATAAAAAAATTGAATCCACCAGACTTTTTTTACCATCGAACTAGGGACTGATCGTGAGTTTATTTTTCAAAAATATTGTTATCTCACCCGCCATTTAATAACATTTTATTTCGTTGTAATTCCTTAACGAATTTTACTTGAAGTTTATTATTACTTTTTAAAAGAGGAGCTGGAAAAATAATATGTGGATCTGGGAATTTCTTCACGTCTTAATCGGAATTTTATGGATCGGGCTGCTCTACTTTTTCAATTTAGTGCAGGTGCAATCGATGCCTAAAATGACCGAAGAAGGAGCGGCAAAACCATACACGCAAATCATTCTTCCGAGAGCACTATTCTTATTCCGGCATGCGGCTCTTTGGACTGTTATTACAGGACTTGTTTACTACATGGTGGGGAGAGGTACTGTTGAAGGAATCCCCAGTCCAGAAATAATGATCGGTATGCTTCTCGGAATTATCATGGCTGGCAATGTCTGGTTTATTATCTGGCCCAACCAGAAAAAAATTATTGCTGGCGAGCTCGAAGGCGATGCGCTGGCGAAAGCGAAGAGACATGCTTTTCTTGCCAGTCGAACTAACGCCTGGTTGTCTCTACCCATGCTCATAGGTATGGTCGCGGCCAACCATGGTGGTATAATGGCAGGATTCTAACTCCACCTTTTACCCCCTGTAGCATCTTTTGCAACGAAAAAGGCCGATATCCACATGGATACCGGCCTTTTTTTGAGATTTAAAAACAACACCTGTGAAATATCAAAAATAAAAGCTTTTCAAAATCCACCTCACTCAACTGTCAGAGCAACCATCGGATCAAGGCGCGAAGCCTTGATAGCCGGGAATAAACCAAATATGATTCCGATCAACATGCATACACCTGTTGCTATATAAATTGAATTAAGGTCAAGTAGAAGATTTCCCGCGCCCCATGCGACAGCCCCAAGAGTAATCGCGATTCCCAATGCGACACCAACACAGCCACCCAACAAACCGATCAGGATTGACTCAATAAGGAACTGCCGGACAATATCTCCTTGCGTGGCGCCAACAGCTCTGCGAACACCGATTTCACGTGTTCGCTCCTTGACTGAAATCAGCATTACCGCAAGAATACCTATTCCTCCGACAACCAGTGATATCGCGGCCACACCAACAATCAAGCGAGTAAACAGCTCGGAAGTTTCCGCCTTAAGGTTTTCCAGATCGAGTTGACTAATCACCGTAAAGTCGTCTTCGACATCATCTGAAAGTTTATGACGGTCTCTCAGAACCACCTTAATCCTTGCCGTAATTTGATCAATATTTTTTTTCGATTCAGCTTTGGCAAAAATCGTCGAAATATAGGTTTGGTTCAGAATGCGCCTCAACATTGAATTGATTGGAATGAGCAGAATATCATCTTGATCCACTCCATCTGAATCCAGTCCTTTGCTTTCAAACACTCCAATGACTTTGAAGGGAATCGCATTAATACGCACCGTTTTCCCCAGTGGGTCGTCTTCCCCAAACACATTTTTAATTACTGTTTTACCAATCACGGCAACCCTGGTTCCCAGCTTCTGATCCCGCTCACGGAACATTTCGCCAGAAGCAATTTCATAATTACGCGTCATCAAAAATTCAGGGGTCGATCCAGCTACATTAGTTGCTGTGAGAGACTGAAGGTATTTTACCTTCATTTCTTTGATCTCAAAGGGAGCGACCCGGGAAAGTCCGCTAACTTCCTGAGATAAGTAACCCACGTCACGCATATTGAGAGTGGTCACATTACCGGTGAGCCGCAGTCTGCCACCTCTACGTTTCATCTCACCTGCGTTAATAGTCAAGAGGTTCTCACCCATTTTTGCGATGACATTCATAACCTCCTGATGAGATCCTTTACCGATCGCCACCATCACAATGACCGCGGCAATTCCAATCATGATTCCGAGCGATGCTAGAAAAGTTCGAGTTTTATGTGAACTTAAAGCAGTAAGAGCAATAGTTAATGGTCTCATGGCTTAAAACCTTATCTGATTATTTCATCAGGACTTAGCAACGCTGCCTTTCTGGCCGGATGAATACCAAAGACAAGACCGATTATTATTGAAAATCCAAACGCGAGTATAAAAGGATCCAAGGTCATTTTCGCAGGCAATAAGTCAAAATTTTTAAAAGTTGCCGACAAACCCCATCCTAATAAAGCTCCCATCGCTCCCCCAAGCAATGAAACAAATACCGATTCAAACAGAAACTGCTGGGTGATATCTGAACGGCGGGCACCGAAACAACGCCGGACACCAATTTCACGAATACGCTCCCGAATTGAGACCAAGAGAATATTCATAATGACAATTCCACCGACAAGAAGGGACACTGTCGATATAAGCAAAAGCATCCGATTGAGAGCCTGTTCGGACTCAGTTACCCATTGCATGATGCCTTCTGGGGTAACGAAACGGAAATCGTCATCGGCCAATGGTGACAAGCCATGGTTATGTCTTAAAATTTGTGTCACTCCTTCCATAATATCCTGAACCACTTCCGGGTGCGTGGTCACAACCTTGATGCTGTGAAGATGTGTCTGCCGAAACAGGCGTGACATTGATGTAGTTAAGGGAATAAGCGCCCTGTCATCCGGATCGTATCCGCTTTCAGTAAGTCCCTTTTCTTCCAGAAGACCGATGACCTCGAAAAAAACCAGGCCTACTCTTATTTTTTTTCCAATGGGATCCTTTTCACCGAACAGCTTACGAGCAGGTGTAGCACCTAAAACAATAACCTTTCGCTTGCGATCCATATCCATATCACCGAGAAAGGTTCCGTCCACGATCTTCCACTGACGGGCCGGCTGCCACTCAGGAGATACTCCATATATGCGGGTTGTGGTGAATTCTTTTTTATTGATGATACGCATTCGCTTACGTTGCCGGGGAACAACTATGGCTACATCAGGCATCGCACGGATGTCATCCGCGTCTTGCAGAGTCATGCTCGTGGTGTTGCGGGAGCGCCCGAAAAAAAGCCGGCCTGCCCCGGAGTAAACCGAAAACGATTCAGGTCCGAATCCCATATTAGCAATACGGTTAAGAACTTTCGATTTAGTCCCCTCCCCGATTGCAACGATGACTGTCAGGGCAGCAATGCCAATCATGATCCCAAGGGTCATGAGGAAAGTATTACCCTTATTTAGCCTAAGTCCGCGAGAAGCTTGTACGAGATTCTTTAAAATTCTCATTGATTCGATCAGATACGACCTGTCCATCTCTTAGTGTAAGAATACGCCTAGCGTGTTTGCTGACGATAGGATCATGCGTAATTATGATTATAGTTCGTCCTTCTGTATTCAAATGATCAAAAGCAGCCATGATTTCTTCCCCATTTTTTGAATCCAAGTTGCCGGTTGGTTCGTCAGCGAGAATAATTTTGGGATCGTTGATTAAGGACCGTGCAATAGTCACACGCTGTTGCTCCCCACCAGACAGTTGACCAGGAGTATGGTCCATCCGATGCTCTAGCCCCACTCTAGTCAAAGCGTGCTCAACTCGATCTGCGGCATCTGAAGGGGTTTTATTACAGTAAATAAGCGGTATCATAACATTATCGAACGCCGAAACGCGAGGTAGTAAGTGGAACGCTTGAAATACAAAACCTATTTTTTCGTTACGGATTCGGGATAATTGGCGATCGCCGAATTTTCCTACTTCTTCACCATCCAGAAGGTAGGTTCCACTGGTCGCCTGTCCCAAACAACCAAGAATTGTCATTAAGGTACTTTTTCCCGAGCCGGAAGGACCGACAATACTGATGTAATCCCCTGCATCAATGGCTATAGAGATTCCCTTTAAAACTTCAGTTTCCAGTCCTTCATTTTTATACGTTTTTCTGATGGAATTAATTTCTATTACCTTGGATAAGGTCATCGCCTGCGCCTACTCGACTTTTTCTCTTTTGATTTAATTAGGACACCAACTTCTTCGCTATCACTAAGTCCAGATCTTACTTCCTGTGTACTTCCATCGCGCCAACCTAACTCAATTGCTTGATCAGAAAGATCAGTCTCAGTTTTTATTACCACAAATGATTTTTTACCCGACCTTTTAACTGCCTCGCGTGGAATAGTCAACACGCTATTATGAACACCTGTAGTCACGACTATGTTTGCTGTCATTTCGGGCCTCAAGAGAGAAATATTTTTCTTTCCTATCTCTAGCATAACCTCATAGTTAACCACGTTATCCTTTATAACCGCCTTAGGGTGAATCTCACGGATCTCTGCCTGAAAAAATTGCTTAGGAAATGCGTCTACAGTGAATTTAGCTTTTTGATTTGCACTTATTTTACCAATATCCGTTTCGTCTACGAAGGCGGTTACCTCTAATTTATTTAAGTTAATTAGAGTAACAAATGTAGGAGCGCTCATGCTAGCTACAACAGTTTCACCCTCCTGGGTAGAAATAAAAGCCACCACCCCATCAATGGGTGCAGTAATATTCGCATAAGATAACTGGGTTTCTTCCTCAAGTATATTGGCCAGAGCTTTTTCCACCTTGGCCTCCTGAAGCCGTTTGTCGTTCTGCCAACGAGCTTCTTCAAGTTTTATCTCTTCCTCTGCTAATTTGATCTGGGCATTCAATACCATTAACCTCTCGCCCATCTGATCCACCACTACCTCCGAAACAATTCCTTTTGCCTTTAGAGTTTGATTCCGTGAAAGCATTTTTTCTGCAAGATTAGTTTGAACATTGAGCTCCTCTAATGCAGCCTTTAATTTACTTATTTCAAGAGGGCCTTCTTGCACAATTTTTGCAAGGCGTGCCTCTTCTGCTTTTAGATCGGCTGCAAATTGAGCTACCCGTGCTAGTAAGTCCTCGTGCTCGATGGTCGCTATGGTATCACCTGCCTTAACTAAGTCACCAATCTTAACCATGAGTCTTTTCAATTGTCCTGAAATTCGCGCACCAATTTTTACTTCGGCACCTGTCTTGAGTGTAACAGTCCCAGTTGCTAAAACTTTTTGAAAAACATCCTTGCGTGTGACTGGTTTAAACTCGTAGTCTTTGAAGGTCAGCTTATGCTCTTTCTTTCCAGGAAATAATCCTTGGACACTATTTAAAATTGTGGAAAGCGTGCCCTCGCGAACCATCAATGCAGTAAAACCAACAAAAAATAGAAGGATAACAAACCTGAAAATTCCTACAGATGCTCTCATGTACTTTCTTTCTTTTTTTTTAATATTTGATTAGATATGATACTAACACATCGAACACATAAGCGATTGGGTGAGAATACCTTATTTTTCATATCTTTAGCAATATCCACCACCTCTTCAAGAATCGGCGGATTCCACCTATAACTTGAATCAACTTATGCACGAACAGAAAAATATATCTCAGACCCCTAAGTTTGGCAAATATTTCAAGTTTGTTATGGTTATAGGCACCACCTTGGCGATAATCCTCATTGGGGCCATTTTTATGAACCTAGATTCTTTGCGTGAGCCTATCATGGAAAAATTAAGCGAGATAACTGGGTTATCCATTGAAATAGAGGCATTAAATCTGAGCATTTCTAATAGTTTGAGCCTTCGTGGAAGAGGACTCAAAGTAAATTCCAAGGACGGTTCCAAGGAAATATTCTCAGCTAAAGACCTTTTCCTTGATGCCGAATTAAAGCCTCTACTAAAACGGCAATTAAAAATAAAAAAAATAACCCTAGTCAAACCGACCATGAGTATTGCGTGGAAATCAAAATTGGACCCTGTTAATTTGACAAATAGTTCGGTAGCTAAAAAAATACTTGAACAAGAACCTCCATCGCAACCTGATGAGACTAAAATATCAGACCTGTCAGTCACTCCAGGGTCTAACAATTATTTAATGGAATCAATACGTAATTTTTTAGAACGACCAGACCTATCACTTCGAGCAGTGGAAATAGAAGATGCAACCTTGACTCTTATTCAATCAAAAAATAATTCGCTGCCCGCAAGGGAAATCACTATTATAGCCAACACCCAACTCGAACTTACTAACCCAAATCCCAATCAGGTTAACGTTAATGGGAAACTGTCAAATATTGAGGTTGAAGGTTTGAGTTTTAGAGGGACTTTGAAAGCTAACGATTTATTCTCCAAACAAATTTCTATCAATATTGATATAGAGTCTACTTCCCTTCCCGTTGCCAGAGTAAATACATTGATAGAAAAGTTAACCAGCCCAAAAGCAATTTCAGTAAAAGTTAAATCTGGCCAGATTGAGAACGTGTTCATTCATTTGAAAGGACTTATTAATCCAAACCATGATCCGTTCGAGAATATTATAGTGACAAACGGGTTCAAAATCAGTGACCTTGAAATTTCATTTTTTAAAAACGGAAAAAATGGACAGATCACCCTTCCTTATCTCGATGGTGAAGGTATATGGAAAAAAAATACCTTGAATTATGAGGCTAATGGGGTGCTATGGGGTGGGAGCATTCAATCCAGTCTTGTCATCACTCTACCTGAGGTGTTGAAAGGTTCTTTCATTGGCGGAATTAATTCAGAAACAACCTTGGAAGGGTTAAATCTGTCCTCAGCTGAGTTTGGCTTTGCCAACAAATGGAAACCAAGAACGGGAACTGCTATGGGTTCCATCAGATTGCAGGGCTCAATAGGCGAACCATCTTCTACTCTAAGAAAATACGGACACCTGTATATCAACGATCTTACATTAGGGCCTGAAGCTCATATATCAATTGGTCATACTGCGTTAAGTCTGCAGCAGAAATCCCCTCAAAAAACTCTGGTTCGTATTCAAATTAAAGACGGGATATTTAACAATGTTTCCATTAAAACAGTTGGCGCTAATTTAAAAATTTTTCCTGAAAAGTTTTCATTGGGCAACGGACTCGTTGTTCCTTCGAATGGTATCATTCTTTTTTCAGGAGATTACCATCCTCAGCTCAATACTTATATGATCCGTATAAACGGGAAAAAACTTCGCATCGAAGATTTTATGACAAAACAGGTTGAAGGCTCTGGATTCTTTAAGGGAATGTTCCAAGGAAACCTTAATAATGCAAAAAAGATTCAAGAGAAAGGCGAAACGATACTATTTTCTCATATCGCTGATAGCCTTTCAGGAAGACTCAGCATTCAGCTGAAAGATGGGGAAATAAATACCTCGCCTGTAATAGACGAACTGTCTAATCTGCTGAACCCTGCCTCGGCGCTTACTCCAAAAAAAGGAAGCTTTAATTTTAAGACTTTTGGCGGAGATTTAAAAATATGGGAAGGGAGAGTCGTGACTGAAAATTTTGAGCTTAAGGGGCCGCAGATGAGTCTTGAGGCTCTAATGGCAGCCAATCTGGTAACTGGGAAACTCGATGGAGAAGTCAAGGTGATGCCGACTCAACTGCTCGAAAGTATTACCGAGGCTATTCCTTTATTAGGAAATTTCTTAAAAGAAGATTCCGCGGATATAATTGCTGAAACATATTTCAGGTTAGGTGGTACCCTAGCAAAGCCTGCTCTGTCCCTAGAAGAAGATAAGACTCTATTTGGAAAACCTACGAGCATATTGGAGGACTTAGTTAAAACACCTCGGTGAGTTATTTATTTTTATGACCTTCTTAATTATTTTTGCTTGCTCAACCATTCAAAACTAATTTAAAAAAATGAAAATAGTTACCCTATTACCTTCCGCAACAGAAATTATTTGTAAGCTGGGGTTAGAAAAAAACTTGACCGGGATTTCACATGAATGTGATTTTCCAAGCTCAATTAGGAACCTTCCAAAACTTACATCCTCCAGTATTGGAGAGTATAGAAATAGTGCGGAGATCCACCTTTCCGTAGAAAAACTATTAAAAGATTCCATCTCTATTTATAACTTGAACTTAGAATTACTGGAATCTTTGAGGCCGGATTATTTAATCACTCAAAATTTATGCGATGTGTGTGCCGTTTCTTTCAATCAAGTTGAGGATGCCTGTAAACAAATATTGGGTCCAGAAACCAAAATAATACCTCTTCAACCTCAACGGTTTAATGATATTAGCGAGGATGTCCGACGCGTAGCCCAGGAGTTGGGATCAGTTCCTGCTTATGAAATGTTTAAAGCGGACATGGAGCAACGCATTAAATATATCAGTAAAACGCTTACCGATCATCAGCCTAAGAAGCAATCTGTTCTAACAATTGAATGGTTCGATCCTGTCATGATCGGAGGGCTTTGGATCCCCGAAATGATCAATATCGCTGGTGGAAGTTATTTACTTGCAAGTGTTGGAGGGAACGCCTTCACCGCGACTTGGGATAACCTAACTAAAATCAACCCCGATGTTGTGATCATCAAGCCCTGTGGATTTAAATTGGATCAGACTTTGCAGGAACTGGAGGCCTTGAAGAAAAATATTCCTTGGGAAGGATGGACCGCATATCAGGAAATGAAAGTATTCATTGTCGATGGCAATGCCTATTTTAATCGGTCCGGCCCACGCATAATCGATTCTCTGGAAATTCTAGCCTATTGTATACATCCAGAGGTTTTCTCTGAGTTTTTGAAAAAGTATAGGCACGCACTGATCAGGTTAGAAGCTGACTTAAAACTTTCTTCGAACTGATTAAATAGAATTACATTAATTAGCCTATTTGTAAATCATCGTATGGAATACGGTTTTGCTTATCCAAGTTTCTGAAACTTTGAAAGACACTCATTAGTTATGCAATTAAATGGTGTACATCATATAGGAATAAATGTTCAAAACCTGGACCGAGCTGAAAAATTTTACACTGATGTGCTGGGGTTTCAGGTTAAGGAAAGATATTCCGAGGATATTCGCCATTTGATGCTGGATACCGGAGATACTACCTTGCATCTGTTTGAAAGTCCTGACCTTAATATTCGAGATGCTACCGAGTGTCTAAGCGAAGAAGGTTATGCACATATCGCTTTTGGTACAACTAGAAAAAATTTTCCTAAAGTCATAGAAAAGTTTAAAGAGAGTAATATTGTATTTCGTGGTCCTCTAATTTTAGGTAAGGGAGAATCCGTTCATTTTGAAGATCCCGATGGCAACCACCTTGAAATCCGCTGTCCTAAAAACTTAAAGCCCATAACTTAAAGAATTTAAAAAATGTGCTACTTCTTTTTTACAAAGAAATCTTGTCGAAGACCTTTATCTAAATACTTTTTTATATTTTTTTATGATCATCAAAAAGCATTAACTAAGTTTATTCTATATTTCGGAATAGTTTTTTTTCTTTTAAACTTTACTAGCCGCCATGGTATCGCCAAATGTCCAACTAGGATGGGCTCTATTTTCCCCCAGGATTATTTTTCAGTAATTGCACGTAGAGGGTCGACGGTTAAATTTCCAGAAAATACAATTCCAGCCTTTGAGGAAGCTTTGAATAGCGACGGGGCTAACTCTTTAGAAGTTGATCTTTCTCTAACCAAGGACAGAGAGGTTATTCTGTGGCACGATTGGAATCCAAACACTCCAATCGCATTAATCAGGCGCGAAACAGGGGAAAAGATGGCAAAGTTCAAGCCTTATGGTCCTTCTTTGAAGCAATCACAGTGGAGAAAAAAAATTAGTGATCTTACGTTACCTCAGTTTATTAATCAATATGGATATAAAGATAAATTAACCAATACCGAAACTAAGATTAAAATCCCAAACCTGTCTGACTTATTTGAGTGGGCGTTGCAGCAAGATAAGCTAAAATTATTGCTTTTGAACCTAAGGGCTCCTAAGAATGAAAATCATTTAGCCTCTGTTATTCTCGAAGAAATAAGACGAACTATTGGCAGTAACCATGCAATACCACATTTTCAAATTCTGATTATAACTCCTTATAAAGAAGTCTTAAAACGAGTGAGCAATCAATTTGACGAATTTTTATTTTCTTTTAACCGAAAACTTCCCTCCGATGGAATCATAAATTATCATCGATTTACAACAGTTCCCATAGCCATGCGTTTTAAAAATATTTATTCAATCATAAGCTTCCCAATTTATTCTGATTCTAATGAAAGCCAAGCTATGGACCCTTGGATAATCTACAAATATATTCTAACCTTAGATTTTAAAATTCGAGACAACTACAAAAAAAGCAACTCCCATTACATAAAAATTTTTAGCGGGACTCTTAACGACGAAAAGAAAATCCGATGTCTCATCAATCTCGGTGTCAACGGGATTGTTACAGATCGGCCAAAAATGCTTCGGAGAATTGCGTTAGATATGGGGAAAACAGTGGATTAATGGGGCCTAATTCCATAAATTATAAACCAGCACCATGGGCTTTCAGTAAATTCATGACATTAATATTGCCGTTGGCAATGGCTATATGAATCGGGCCACGACCATCTGATCCCGGGAAATTGATATCTGCACCGTGGGAAATAAAAAGTTTTGCAATTTTTAAATGTCCCCATTTTGCCGCTTCATGTAGAGCCGTTTGCCCATCATTATCTATTTGATTAATTTCTGCGCCGTTAACTATTAAAAATTCGGCAATAGCAAAATTTCCTTTTTCTGCAACCCAATGAAGAGCGGTTCGGCCTAGCCGGTCTTGACTTCCTATTTTGGCCCCTTCACTCAATAGTAGTTTAGTCAAATTAATGTCATTATTTGCTACAGAAGCATGAAGAGGGGTACTATTCCATTCTGATCGACTGTTAACATTTGCGCCCGCATTAATCAGTTGATGTGCTGCTTTGAAGCTACCTTGATCTGCGGCAAGATGCAGAGGCGTGTATCCATATTTATCCTTGGCTTCAAGATGAGCGCCCTTGTTTTTTAAGGTTTGAGCCAAGCGAGGGAAATTTTCAAGAGCGGCAACGTGAAGTGGAGCAAGGCCTTCATTATCAGCAAGGTTCACATCTACATCATGTTTAAATAAATATTCAACAAACTCAACACGATTATGAAATACTGCTTTGTAAAGAGGAGTAATCCCCCAGAAATCCTGCGTATTAACGCCAACATCCATTAAAAGTGTTGTAGCTTTATCTATGTCACCTATCTCAATTGCTTTATGAAGAGGCCAGAACTTTGGCCTAGAATCAGAGAATACTACGCCTGACCAGAAAACAAAAAAAAGGCTAATAAAAACACCCATTCGTATTGTAAGTTTCGTGCGCATAAAGGGCGATTATGTCATTCTTCACTAATGGAAATCAATAGTTCTAAAAATAATCTATTTATTCACATAATACTGCCTTATCAAGAGTATTATTTCTCATATGGATGCCTACCCAACTTTAGAGCAAATTAGGAAGACCAAGGAACGCCTGGGAAGTTTAATTCAGGAAACTCCGGCACATCATTGGCGTGATCCTTGGTTATCAAAGCAGCTAGGTGAAAACACAGAAGTGTTTGTCAAGTTGGAACTATTACAGGTAACTGGGACTTTTAAACCTCGAGGTGCCTTGAACGTTATGCTCAACTTGAGTTCATCTCAATTAAAACGGGGGGTGACTGCGGTGAGTGCCGGTAATCATGCCATCGCAACAGCCTATGCAGCGAAAACCTTGGGAACAACCGCAAAAGTAGTAATGCCCAAAAGCGCAAATCCTTTACGCATGAAATTAAGCAAGGAAATGGGAGCCAAATTAGAGCTAGCAGAGTCTCCCCTAGAAGCTTTCGACCGGGTAAAGCAAATTGAAAAAGAAGAAGGCAGAGTTTTTATTCATCCGTTTGAAGGTCCTCTGACTCTTCAAGGCACTGGCACAGCAGGATTTGAATTTTCCAAACAAGTGCCAAGGCTGGATGCCATGATCCTACCCATTGGAGGGGGTGGTCTTTGTGGTGGGTTTGCTGCGGCTCTGAAACAAATTTGGCCTAAAATAAAAATTTATGGAGTGGAACCAGAAGGTGCAAATAGTATGTTTCAAAGTTTCCAACTCGGCAAGCCCGTGACGCTAGATTATATCCAGACCATCGCCGATAGCCTTGCCCCCCCCAAGGCAGAACCCTATACTTATTCAGTTTGTACAAAGTTCGTGGATGAAATTGTTCTTATTGATGATAGGCAGTTAAAAGATGCAATGCGTCATTTATTCTATGGGTTAAAACTAGCCGTGGAGCCCGCCGGGGCTGCTACTACAGCTGGATTACTAGGACCATTAAAAGAAAAGATTAAAGGAAACCGAACTGGAATCATAGTCTGCGGCACCAATATTGATATCAAAGACTTCCATAGCCTCATATCTTAAATTCTTAACATGGCCCGGTTATATTAATTTTAATTACTTTTTAAATGTTCCCTGTTAAACAACCAAACCCACTCTCCCTAAATCGGTGAATTAACTCTCGAATTTCAAACCTTATGATAATCCAGGTAGTAATGATTTGAGAGCGTCCGCAATTAAACCAATAGCTAAGCTACCCAACAAAAGCCCCATGATTTGAGTTATAAACCTAATGCCTGTTTTCCCAAGAGTGCCCATAATAATTTTAGAAAGTTTTAGAGTTATTCCTATTAAAATACCTATTACAACAAATTCTCCAATAAAAATTAATTGTGCTTGCCATGTTGTTATCTTGTCAGATTGAATAATCACTGAGCTCATGGCGGCCGGACCCACCAAAAGTGGGAAAGTCATAGGCATAAAAGCAATATTTTCCTTTTCTTCAGCATCCTCAGGGTACAAAAATGAATTTTTACTATTGATGAGCATTGTAAAAGCAACATAAACTAGAAAAATCCCTCCTACCAGTTCAAAAGCAGGCATCTTTATTCCAAAAAATACTAAAAGATATTTCCCGAATAAAAAGGAAGTAGATAACAAGACAATCACAGCACAACATGTCTTTAAGGTGATCTCTTTATATTCGCTATCAGATTTGTTTTCTGTCAACACCATTATTATTGGAATATTTCCAATGGGATCAATGATAGTCAATAGGATCACAAATGTTTTTATAAGCTCCAGGGTATCGATCAATTTTAGGATTCCACAGTTTTATGATTAGCTACCTAAAATAATAAGAAATAAAACACTAATTATAGGTCTAAACAAATTTAGGAAGGAGGGATTTTCTTAGTCTTGGAATCATGTCTACCGCTTCTACATTGACTCTTTCCAAAACTGTAATATGTCTGATCATTGGTTTGCTGTCGGCTTAGCACTTTTTACTCCAATCAAAAACAAATAGTTATTTTTTATCTTTATTCTTCCGACCTTCACTTGGTTTTGGGAATTTCTCTGAACCGCCTAAGGCTTTTGCTAAGGAAAATAGCAACCATAAAGTTACAAACCCGAAGACCATTCCATAAATCACATAAGTTTCAGTGTCCATGTTGGTTCCTTATTTAAAACCAATATCCAAAAGACTTAATACAATAAATCCAATAGTAGTTATAGCTGTCATCCAAATCATGAATTTGAAGAACATAATGTTTTTCTTCCGGTTATTTTCAAATAGAGAAAAATTAGATAGGGCTGTCCAGTCAAACTGATTTGACTTCGAGATCTTGGTGCAATTGCTGGCGCAGCTGGGTCTGGATATATTGAAGGGTCCCAGTCGAAGAGGTAGGGCAACTTCCACAAGCCCCTTGATAAAGAATTTTTATAATATTTCCATCGATCCCTTTTACCTCAACCCCACCGCCATCTTGAGCGAGGTTCTTACGAATCGATCGATTGAGCACCATTTCCACAGCATCCAATTTTTCACTGTCTGAAAATGATAAAAACTTTTCAACATCGACAGTGATCTTGGTGGTAGCTTTACTTTTATATAAAGTCACATTTGCATCGATAGATTTCCATATCTGGTCTTTGAGAGGATTCCAGTCTGCGTCATCTTCTTTAGTCACAGTCACAAAGTTATCCATGATGTAGACTGTTATCACACCTTGTTTTTCTAGCAGAGCCTTGCCCAATTCGTCGTCGCCGCAATCTTTTAGTGTTTCGTAAGAAAGATTACCATGTTCCAATATTTGCGAATTGAGCACAAACTGCAGAGCGCTCGGATTGGGTGTTTCACGAGTACGAACGACTTTGATCTCTGAGTTTCCTCCTGCAACAGGCTTTGCTTTGGAATGTGGTTTTGCTGCTGAGCCGCTGGTCCCTTTATTTTTTTTCTTTTGAAGAGCTAAAACTTCACTGAGTTTCACTGGCTATAGCCTCTTATCTTAAAATTTGTCATATCGAGCCAAAAGAAGGCCCGGACAAAAGCTAGTTGGATTAGCTGATCATAATATAATTAACTAAAAAAATCCAACCCTCACTCGCGACTGAGAGTTTTACCTGCAAGAACCTACCTCAATTCACTCAATCATAGGTCTCGCCAAACTAGGCGGGAGCCGTTGCGACTTTTCCTTGCCGACTCTTGAGTGTGCCTAAACCTTCATAACCAACAAAAAAAGCTAGAAAAATAAGAAAAATGGCCGCTGTCCCGAGAAAAATATTAGGCTCTGGCTGTGTATAAAACCTATAGGACTGCCAGGCTAGTGCACCGATGGTAGTCACCACCATAAACAAGGCTGGGTAAAGAGCAAATTTTGTCGGCTTATTCATTGCCATAAGCCATGTGGCGATAACAAATAATGCTATGGCTGCGATCAACTGGTTCGTAGCTCCAAAAATAGGCCAGATTTTTTCCCAACCATCGGTCGCGCCTATCAAGTAAGCAAAAAATACCACCAATATAGTGCAAATATATTTACTCTGAAACACTAAAGCCTTTTGTCCTAAAGATTCTTGTAGGATAAAACGTGTGATGCGTACCGCCGAATCGAGAGTAGTCAAAACGAAAGTATTGAGAGCTAGCACCGCAATCATTGACGCAAAGGTAAAGCTGATAAATGGAAGCATTTGGTGAACGAGGTTGCCAAACCCGTGTCCATAGGCCAAAATCCATCCACCCGACTTTAAGGTCTCCCGAAACCCGAGCGTACTCATGTCCACTCCACCACCAACAGGTGCCACCCAGTATAAACCGCCACTGACAAGCAATACGGTCACCACAGCAACGACCCCTTCGGTGAGCATGCCTCCATAAGCAATAGGACGGCCTTGGGATTCAGTAGCAAGCTGTTTGGATGTGGTGCCGCCAGCAACCAGAGAATGAAATCCGGAAACGGCCCCGCAAGCCACCAATACAAATAGCATGGGCCACACCGGGCCCTGCTCTTCGGAAAAACCTCCACGAAATGCAGGAGTATTCAGCTCTGGATGGACCCATATTAGGGCAAGAACTGCTAGAGCCATGGAGCCAAACAGAACGTAGGTTGATAAATAGTCCCGCGGCTGAAGCAGGATATTGACGGGAAGAATTGACGCAACTGCAGCATAAACCATAAGGATCACAAACCAGAACATTAGAGGAGAAAGTCCCATGACCCCATCTTCAGCAAGAACCACTGGGAATTGAAACCCTATGTAAATACTCACAATCAAACCTGTAACAGCAATAAAAGAGGCGATCGCGAGGTTTGCACTTCTGGAATAAAGAAACCACCCCAGTGCCATTGATATTGGGATGATGGCAAAAGTGGGGAATACCATCTGAGGTTGAGCAATGAGTGTTTTCGCAGCAACCACTCCGAAAACAGCTATCACCAGAAGCATTGCAAGTAAAAGAAAGATGGCAAATACTGCTTTTGCTCGGATGCCCATCGTGTTTTCGGCAATCTCGGCGATGGAACTGCCCCGGTTTCTAACCGAAGCCATCAGCGTCAGATAATCATGAACCGCTCCAATAAAAACATTTCCAATTAAAATCCAGACGATCGTAACCGCCCAGCCAAAGTGATGCATGGCAACAATAGGGCCGATCACAGGACCAGCACCCGCAATAGAGGCAAAGTTATGACCGAATAATACCAAAGGTTTGCTTTGGACAAAATCTACGCCGTCCTCTTGCAATACCGCTGGAGTCGAAATAGAATTGTCGGGGTGAATCACTTCACGGTCAAGACGTCCCGCGTAGTAACGGTAGCCGACAAAGAAGAAAAATAGACATGACGAAATCAATATGAATACAGTCAACATTTTTTAAACGAAGTGAAATTAAAGTGAAAAAAAACCGCACATTTACGACACACTCAGCATTTTATTCTATCAAATTGATTCCTAGAACCTATAGTTTTTTAAAATCTTACCTAGTCTGTTTTTCATAAAAGCGAAATACTACGCTTAATCTAAATTGTTAAAACAAGTTGCCCTGACGGATGGTCTCTTTACGCTCCGGGCCGGTTGAAATCATCAAGAATCCAATCCCCAGCATGGTCTGCAATACATCGATGTAACGCTTCGCATTATCAGGTAGCTGATCGAAACTTTCAGCGTCCACAGTACTTTGATTCCATCCAGGAAACTCGGTGTAGACCGGTTCCCCTTTTTCCAAAATATCTAGATCCGCAGGCATCTCTTCATAAACCTTTCCGTTGTATTTGTATCCGGTGCATACCCGCAACGTATCGAACCGGTCCAGGACATCCACCTTGGTCAAGACCATAGAATCAATTCCATTGAGGCGGATACCGTATCGGGCAACCACCGCATCAAACCAGCCGCATCGCCTTGGGCGCCCCGTGGTCGAACCAAATTCATGCCCTTCTTTGCGTAATTTTTCTCCATTTTCATCATGAAGCTCAGTCGGGAAAGGCCCTTCTCCCACCCGGGTAGTATAGGCTTTGATAACCCCTACGACCCTATCAATTTGAGTGGGAGGAATGCCCAAGCCCGTGCAAGCACCGCCCGAGGTCGCATTCGATGAGGTCACAAAGGGATAGGTTCCGTGGTCGACGTCCAACATGGTGCCCTGAGCTCCTTCACAAAGTACCTTTTTATTTTGGGCAATTTGATCACGTAAAAATACATGGGTGTCCCCAATATATTTAAGAATTGTTTCCTTAAAACCCATCAACTCTTCAAACATGGATTCGCAAGCCGGAAGTTCTTTACCATAAAGATCTTTGAAGATGGCGCTTTTTTCATGGTGATTGGCTTTAAGTTTCTTACGAAGACGGTCTTCATCTCGGTAATCACAGGTACGAATGCCTGTTCGCGCAATTTTATCTGCATAGGAGGGCCCTATCCCTCGTCCTGTGGTACCAATTTTTTCAAAGCTACTTGAGTTTTCCCGACCCTTGTCAAAGGTACCGTGATAAGGCATGATAATATTTGCCCGATCGCTGATCAGCAACCGTCCATCCAGATCAATTCCTGCTTTTTTTAATAAATCCATCTCATGAATCAGAGCAGCAGGATCGAGCACCACCCCGTTACCGATTACGCAGAGCTTGCCAGGATGAAAAATTCCAGAAGGAATGAGATGCAAAATATGCTGGTTCCCGTCAAAAACGATGGTATGTCCTGCGTTGTGTCCCCCCGCATAGCGGGCAATAACATCCGCTTCTTCGGCAAGAAGATCGATGATCTTTCCTTTGCCCTCGTCTCCCCACTGCATTCCCACAAGTACCGCTACGGACATTGTTTCCTCCAAGCGAATTTCACTGAAACCAACAGGGCATTATCTCTGCGCAATTAAAGTATGTCAACTGACATTCAAAACAAGCTGGCATAACGTCAACTGTGCCTGAAATTGATATTGTGATGGAAAATATAGAAGCGCTTTCCCGAGGGCAAATGTATTGCGAATGAGAATTATTGGACCAACCAAATCTAAAAAAGGATTATTCTATAGTTTAAACTGATCCAAAAACTTTTGAACACTAGCTAATGCGATGTTTGGGCCAACATCTATTCCCGGGCAAAAAGCTCCCACTAACTTCCACATGCTCCTAGATGTCATATTCTCATGCCAAAAAGGGTAAGACCGACATTGGAGGGGTTTACCACTGTGAATAGCACATCCTTCAGTGGTTAAAAATGAGCATGGTTTTCCAGTTTCTACCTTATGTATCCAATTACCGTTATCCAATCTTAAAAACTTTTTTTTAAAAGATTCGGTGCTAACTTTAATAATCTTGGAAGCACTTTTAATAGCCGCCTGATCAAAATAGACAATCCCGGGCTTGGAACAACACTTAAAACAATCTGGCTGACATTCAAAACGCAGGGGTTCTCTTTCCCACCATTTTTTGAAGATAGTCATAATACGACTAGATTATCACGGTGAACAACTTCCTCATAAAAACTTTCACCAAAAATTTTTCTTACCGCACTAGTCCTCATTCCCATAATTTTTTCAAGGTCACGATAACCATAATTCACGAGTCCGCGAGCGATCTCTATTCCATCCTCTCCAAGAACACGAACCGCATTACCAAACTCGAATTTTCCCTCAACCCTAATGACACCAGCAGGGAGAAGACTCTTACCACGAGCAACGATAGCTTTGCTCGCGCCCAAATCAACGGTTACTGCACCAGAGGGTTTAAGGGTATGCGCTATCCAGTGTTTCCTTTTATTAATTTTTTCTCGCCCGGCCCAAAATAGAGTTCCAACGCTTTTACCATCATATATCTTTTCTGTAATATTGTTGTCAAAACCATTTACAATAAGAGTCGGAATACCAAAGCTCATAGTCTTTTTTGCAGCCAGGACCTTGGTGTACATACCGCCTACGGTAACGCTGCTATTACTTTTCCCTGCCAGTTTTTCAATTTTATCGGTTATGCAATCAATATGCTCAATAATCACCGGAGACTCAGTTTCTTCACTTGCTTTGATCGATGGGTCACGGGAATAAAGTCCATCAACATCAGAAAAAATAATCAGCAACTGCGCATTGATCAGGCAAGCGACCGTTGCGGATAAAGTATCATTATCACCTATCTTGATTTCATCGACGGTCACTGTATCGTTTTCATTGATAATCGGTATCACTTTATGTTCTAAAAGAGCTTCTAGAGTATGCTTGGCATTGAGAAACCTTTTTCGGTTTTGTAAGTCGTCATGCCCAAGAAGTATCTGCGCTACCTTAATTCCTTGTTTCTCAAATTTTTTCTCATAGGTGTGCATTAGATAACTCTGGCCAATAGCTGCGCAGGCTTGTTTCTCAGGGATCGAAAGGTTAGTCTTGTGCAGGCCTAACCGTTCTCTTCCTGCCATAATCGCTCCAGATGAAACCAGAACTACCTCGCAGCCCCAATCAACAATTTGTCGAACCATTTCTGCCACACTGCGCACATTATTCGAATTTAATCCATTAACTGAACTTGTCTGCCCTGCTCCACGCTTAGCAATAATGCTACTACCAATCTTGATCACCACACGCTGGAGGTCTTTTAGAATTTCTCTACGAACATCGTTTTGCATATCAACGCTTTTAAAATTAAATGAGGCCCCTTTAATAACATCCAAAATATAATTTAAATAGTTCAGAAAAAATTAATGCGTTCTTATTTTATCCGAAAGGGAATAATACTCTCAATAAACTGATCAATAATGGCTAAATAATCCGCCCCTCCAACTAGAAAGGTATCATTATGGCCCGCATCATGAATATCATGAAATACCTTTGGCTCAGCAGCCGCAGTAAACAGTTCGCGTCCCAGTTTGTAAGGAACAATTTCATCCCGAGTACCATGGAGAAATAGCTTTGGAAGTTTGAGGTTTGGTACCTTTCCAATCGCGTCGAACCGTGATTTTATGGCCCAGCCTAATGGGAAAACCGGAAAAATATTTTTCGCCATTTTCTCGGCGGATGGGAAAACAGACTCTAAGATGATCCCAGCAGCTTTATTTTTAGAAGCCACTTCAATCGCACAAATCCCCCCCAATGAACGTCCGAATAAAATTATTTTCTCGGGTACTTTTTTTTTGACATTCACAAGCCAGTCATAAGCGGCCTGCGAGTCCAGATATATTCCTTCTTCATTCGGCTCACCTTCACTTTTACCATAACCCCTATAGTCAAAAATAAATATATCAAGATTGAGTGGCTTAAGCATTTTAATATTGTCTAGCCGATGGGTTACGTTTCCAGCATTGCCATGAAACCAAAGTAAAGTCACATCCGAATTCTTTGATGAAACATACCAACCATGGAGTAACACACCATCACTGGCTGCAAAACGAACATCAACTTTTGGAACTAAACTAGACGATGGATTCCAATTTCCCTCTGGATACTTGTAAGGATGATAAATTATCTGGCGCTCGCAACTAACCAAAAAAATACCATAGCCTATAAGCAAGAGTGCAATCATCCCCGCTATATGAGAGATCGTCATGACAAGTTTCACTTTCAAGAATAAATCGCTGCAATAGATGGGTTGCGTGGACAGCTAGGCAAAGCTCCACTTTATTATGGAGTTTTCCTAAAATATATTTATTCCCCTGCTTTCCGCACTTTTATTTTAAGATCTTCAACGGCTTCGACAACTACCTTTTCTCCATCTGAAATGGTGATATCGCTTTCAGCATTCCAGGTTTCTCCATGAATAAGAACACTTCCTTGAGGATTTAACTTTACTTTAACTACACCTGTTTCTCCAACCAATCCCTCAACTCCCGTTGTTGTTCGCAACTGGTGTGACTTTCTAGCCAAATAAATAGTTCCAATCGCTAATAAAAAAGTCACTCCTAGGGTTGGGTACAACACCATCTTGGAAATCTGCATAGCGGGATCATCGCTGTCGATTAGCATAATGGATCCAAGAAAAATTGAAATCGCGCCGCTTACAGATAATAAACCGTAGCTCATGATATTGATTTCGGCAATGAACAAAACAACCCCTAGCATAATTAAAAGAAGTCCAGCGTAGTTCACTGGCAAGGTTTGCATTGCATAAAGGGCAAGTATTAAACTGATACCCCCGATTACTCCAGGCAAGATAAGTCCCGGATTGGAAAGTTCGAGGTATAGCCCTACCAGTCCCAGCATCATCAATATATAAGCAATATTTGGATTAGAAATGATATCGAGAATTCTCTGGCGTTTGCTCATTTCCCTAAAAATAATAGTTTTTTCAGTTGTGTTAAGGGTGACAGTAGCCTCTCCCATTTTCACTTGCCTTTTATCAAGCGCCAAGATCAGTGAATCAAGATTAGCAACCACGTAATCAATAACACCAAGCTGTTTAGCCTCCTTCGCGGAAACGGATACACTTTTTCTAACAGATAGTTCAGCCCAGTGAGCGTTTCGGCCTCTCTGTTCAGCTAGAGAACGAATATAGGCAGAGGCATCGTTGACAACCTTATCCTCCATTGTCTTTGCCTGCCTACTTTCACCGCCACCCATAAGGTTAACCGGATGAGCTGCACCGATATTTGTTCCTGGCTCCATGGCAGCAATATGGGATGCGATTGTGATAAAGGTCCCTGCCGATGCAGCGCGTGATCCGCCAGGAGAAACAAATGAGGCTATAGGAACCTGCGAGTTCTCAATGGCCTTGATGATCTGACGCATGGAAGTATCGAGTCCTCCAGGCGTATCCATTTGAAGTATGAGCAATTCAGCTGAAGACGAGTTGGCTTGGTCAATTTCGTCGGTCACAAACTCAGCGACAACAGGATTGATTGCTCCATTGATCTTGACCACGATAATCTCGTTCAACCCGAACGCATTCAAAGGCCAGGACACAAACAAAAAAATAGCTAGTAGACTTCGGAAAAGTACCATGGAATTTCTCAATAATATAATTTGAGTACGTTCCCATTTTTTCATATCAGTTTAGGCTAAGTCAAACAAAACCCATCCGAAAAATATTATAAAAAGGACTTCTAATTTCTTTTCCTAGATTAAGATGATTGATGGTAGACTGAGCCTGCTATGAACCAACCAAAACAAAAATTCAAACCTAACTTTAAATCGGTATTCATCGTTGATTCTGTTAAAGGTGAAAGACTTCATTTAGCAAAACTCCTTAAACAGGAAAAACTTTTCATGATGACATTCGCAAATATCACAGATTGTTTTAAGAATAATAATCCGATCAAGCCTAACCTGATTGTGTACGTGTTGCGGAAAGGTAAAAACGAACTAATTCATTTACAAAGTATAAAAAAACACTTTAAACACATTCATTTTATTCTGTTACAAACATCGGAGGTTTCTGAAGCAAACTTGGATAAACTTAAAGAAAGCGGGTTCACATCCGTTAAAAATGCGATAAATCAGGATATGGTTAAGGAATTGATTTACACCACGATGCCAGAATGCCAAATAACAGAAACAGAAGACCTCTCCCGTTCAAATGAAATAAATTCTTAATTTTATATTCATAAATCAGACGACCGATTTTTTTCAATGACAGTGATGATTGATCTATGGGCTTAAAAATAAAAAAAACAAAATCTTTACAAGTCGGAGATATAAAAATAGGTGGTGGCAAGCCAATTGCTTTGATTGCTGGGCCTTGTGTTATCGAATCGCAAAATCATGCGCTGAAAACGGCAGAAAAACTAAAACGTATCACGAGTGATGCGGGTGTTTCCTTTATATTCAAAGCCTCCTACGATAAAGCCAATCGTTCTTCGATCGACTCTTTTCGTGGTCCAGGATTAAAAAAAGGACTGACAATTCTTAACAAAATAAAAAGGGAACTAAACATACCTGTACTTTCGGATGTCCATTCGGAAGAGGAAATAGAACCAGCCGCTCAAGTTCTCGATATTTTACAGATACCAGCATTTTTATGCCGACAAACTAACATGCTGATCAAAGCTGCAAAAACAGGGCGCGTGGTCAATGTTAAAAAAGGACAGTTCATGGCCCCATGGGACATGAAAAATGTAGTCGATAAATTATCCAAAAGCGGTTGTAAAAAAATTCTACTTACGGAACGTGGATTCATGTTTGGGTATAACAATTTGGTCGTAGACATGCGATCACTTGTAATTATGCGTGATCTGGGCTATCCGGTAGTTTTCGATGCAACCCATAGCCTCCAACTCCCTGGAGGTCAAGGCAAAAAAAGTGGCGGACAGAAGGAGCTTATCCCCGACCTTGTACGCGGTGCTGTTGCTGTGGGGTGTGACATGCTCTTCATGGAGACGCACCCAAATCCGGATAAAGCGAAATCCGACGGGCCCAACATGCTTAAGCTATCTCACCTACCTCAACTTCTCAAACAGATAAAAATTCTTGATGAAGCCACCCGCAACTCATCTTAAAAATTTTGCACAACGAATCTTGACTAAATAATATCTTTCGATTCTCTTCATTTGCAAAATATGTATAGAAAAAACATTATGTTCAATCGTAAATGTATTATTCTTGCTTTTATTTCATTTCTATGTACCCCATCAGTTTATGCACAACCCGAAGGACAATGGAAAATTCTGCCAACCACTCCAAGCAAACGAACTGAGATTGCAGTCTCCGTGCTCGATAAAAATATTTATGTCGTGGGTGGGTTTACTCCAAATGGAATCACGAATCAGGTGGAAGTTTTGGATGCAGACAGCGGAAAATGGTCAACGGTCACTCCATTGCCCCTTCCTCTCCATCACACCACCGCCTCGGCAGTTAATGGGAAGCTATATGTAATCGGTGGATTTACCTCTGGTATGTGGACACCTGTTAATAGTACATATGAGTATGACCCAAAAAAAAACAAATGGACTGAAAAAGCGAAAATGCCAACCAAACGAGGTGCATTAGCAGCTGCGGTCATCAATAATCAGATTTATGTTATTGGTGGATCCAATAGAAAAATATTTAACTTAGTGAATACATCTGCGCTGGAAGTCTATGATCCTTTAAAAAACACTTGGAAAAGGCTTGCTCCTTTACCTACTCCACGAGACCATCTAACAGCATCTCCCGTTGACAAGAAGCTTTATGCAATAGGTGGGCGTATCGATCTAAATTTCGATAATAACCTAGATATTAACGAAGTTTATGACCCTAAAACCAATCATTGGACCAAACTAGCGCCTCTACTAACGAAGCGAAGTGGAATTACATCACAGGTATTAAACAATAAAATTCTGGTATTTGGTGGAGAATCTAGTAGTGGAACATTTAAGAAAAATGAAGCCTACAACCCAAGCACAGACAAATGGGAAACATTGAAGCCTATGCCAGTTGGCCGACATGGCCTGGGATCTGCAAACTATAAAAACGCCATACATCTTTTTGGTGGTGGACCCAACCCTGGTGGAGGGGGTAGCAATACACATATGATATTTTTTATGAGGAAAAAATAAAGTGGAGGAAAATGGCTCCCCTATGTGGGGAGCCGGAGAGGAATTACATTTGGCTTTCGCCATGGCATGCCACGGTTTGGATCTTGGAGATCCAGACCGTTGGAGGAGGCAATGCCAATTCGAATCTTCACTCCTAAAACAAGCAAACCTCATGCCAACCGAATGCGCCTAACCCAAAAAAAAAATAACTCCTTATTTTATAGTAAGTTATATAATTTATATTGAAACCATAGCCTATCAAGTTATCAGGAAAATGAGGACATTTTGCCCTAACCCTGCCAAAACTTCTCTCTTTTTAGGAAACTCCATTATGCAAAGTTTTGGTACGTCTGTAAAAATATTCCTATAAATTCCGTCATATTGCGGGTAGCACGTTGGCTTTGTCTGCGCAAGGACATAAAGTTTTTGATCGCATGTGGGTGAGTTATGACATACCATCCAGCTTTGAGTTTGGAAACTTCTCCATCATCAATAAATGAACTAACATCTACCAGAGATTGTTCGTAGGTATCACTGATTGATCTTACAGAAAGAAAGGTGATTTTTTTTTCGGCTGCAAGAGCAACAAGCGCAGCTGTCTCCATATCGATGGCCAACGCATTATAACGTGACGCTAATTCTTGTTTGATAGCAGAATCATCAACGACGGAGTCGACAGTTATTAGCTTTCCTCTATGGGTCACTATCTTCTCCGAACAAGTTAACCTCTCAAGTAATTCCAATTCTTTTGAATCTATAGAATAGCAGCCAATATCGTTAAGATCTGAATTAACTTCTAAAACGTTATCAGCTAAAACAACGTCACCCACATTCAATTTCGAGGCTAACCCGCCAGCATATCCGATCGAAAGAATTAAAGACGGGTTCGCTTGCCTCAAAACTCCCTTCAACCCGTTCAGTGCACGAACTTTGCCTACGCCTGTCCGCACTAAAAAAATATGGGTTCCTTTCCAGTTCCCAGTCCAGCCATCCGCCTGCCCAATCTTAAACTGTTTATCAACAGTCATCTGCCTCCTGATAAGATTGATCTCCTCGCGAAGAGCACCCAAAATACAAATATGCCGGTTCATTTTTATAAACCTTTATTAAAAAAATAACATTAGAGATTAAACAGCAAAGATACTAAAGACGCAAAGAAATAGTTTGTAACTCTTGAATCATCTTGCTCCTGTCACTAGCGTTGTGTTAGTTTGGCCGACTGGACCCTAAGGAAAAACATGGCTAAGCAAAAACACATCATCCCTGTACGTTCTGGACAAAAAATCGAACTAACCGTCGTAAACCAGGGTTCTAGTGGGGACGGCGTCTGTAAACATAAAGGCTACACACTTTTCGTGCCAGGAGCTCTTCCAGGGGATGAGGTCTTTGTAGAAGTAATAAAAGTTACACCTAGGTTTGGCGTAACCCGCGTTATTGAACGGCGTCTCCCTTCACCCTATCGTATAGAACCTCCTTGCCCCGTTTTTAGCCAATGTGGTGGATGCAAACTGCAGGATTTAAAATATGACAAACAAGTTGATTTTAAGGTTAGCGTTGTAAAAAATGCTTTGAAACATATCGCAGGAATCGACCCGCCATCAATCCGAACTATTCCCGCCAAACAAATTTACCATTATAGGAATAAGGGAAGCTTTGCTATACAAAAACAAGATGGCTTCGTGCGTATGGGATTTTTTAAGCAAGGCTCACACGATATAATCAGTACAGAACGATGTGAAATTCTACCTGACCAAATCAACAAGATTAAGGAATGGGTTCGAGAGCTACTTATTACGCATAAAATCTCCATATATGATGAACAAAAGCATCTTGGATTATTTCGTGAATTGGTAATTCGTCACTCAGAGCAGACGAATCAGTCGCTAATTGGGTTGATAACAACACGGGGGGATCTCAAAAAAGAATTTTTAACCGACCTAACGATGAAAGCCTCATGCGACAGCCTAAATATTTACGGTATTGTACAAAACATTAATCCTCAAAAGACGAATGTGATTCTAGGCAAAGAAACGCGCGTCCTATGGGGCCAAGGGCATTTACATGAAAAATTGGGTAATTTAAAATTCAGGCTTTCGCTAACATCATTTTTTCAGGTTCACCCTGAACAAGCTGTTCGCATGTTTGAAACCATAGGTGAATGGACAAAAAATTCTTCTGGCCGTATTTTGGACGCATATTGTGGAGTGGGGGCTATCAGTTTATGGCTAGGAAAATTAGGTCTGAATGTCGTCGGCATTGAAGAAGTATCTCAAGCTGTGGAAGATGCTCACGCTAGTGCGAAGGAAAACGGCATCAACTCCTGTTCATTTATGCAAGGAAAAGTCGAGGAACGTATCAGTGAATTTAAAAAGCAAGATATTGAAACAATAATTTTAGACCCTCCCCGCAAAGGGTGCTCAATCAAAGTTCTTCAGGCTGTTTCTGAAATTTCACCGAAACTAGTTATTTATATTTCCTGTAATCCTTCTACCCTTGCCAGGGATCTTGCTCGCTTAGAAGGATACCGTATCAGCGACATCGTTGTGATCGACTTATTTCCTCAAACGCAACATACAGAGACAGCTGTTTTATTGACTCCAAACTATTCTTAAAATCTAGCATTCTTTGGTGTGCGTGGAAATGGGATAACATCGCGAATATTTTCCATTCCTGTTACAAATTGAACTAGTCTCTCAAATCCTAGACCAAAACCTGAATGGGGTGCTGATCCGAAACGCCTCAGGTCAAGATACCAATGATAATTCTCAACATCTAGGCCTTTAACTTTCATCCTTTTCATCAATGTTTCGTGATCGTCCTCTCGCTGACTTCCTCCAATAATCTCTCCAAGTTTTGGCAATAACACGTCCATTGCACGCACCGTTACACCATCTTCATTAGACTTCATATAAAAAGGTTTAATCTCATCTGGATAGTTATAAATGATAACGGGTTTTTTAAAAATTTCTTCACTTAGATATCGCTCATGTTCAGATTGAAGATTACATCCCCACTCTACCGAGTAAACAAATTTATTTTTTGATTTTTCAAGAATATTAATCGCTTCAGAGTAAGGAATTCGTTCGAACTGCTTTTCAACAATTTCCTGATTCCTTTCAAGGATAGTTTTGTCGATCCGTTTATTAAAGAACTCCAAATCCTCTGGACAAAACTCTAAAATATCTTTGAATAAGTAACGAAGGAAATCCTCTGCCAAGTCCATATTGTCTTCCAAGTCGTAAAATGCCATTTCTGGTTCAACCATCCAAAACTCGGAAAGATGGCGGCTAGTGTTTGAGTTTTCAGCACGAAAGGTTGGGCCAAAAGTATAAATTTCCGAAAGGGCTAGAGCATAAACTTCTCCTTCTAGTTGTCCGCTCACAGTCAAGCTTGTTTTTTCTCCAAAAAAATCTTGGGTATAATCAATCTCGGCATTCATCATTGGAGGCGAATATGGGTCTAAAGTAGTGACCTGAAACATTTCCCCCGCACCCTCACAGTCACTTGTGGTTATGATTGGGGTGTGTAGGTAAATAAATTTACGATCTTGAAAAAATTGATGAATTGAATATGCTAGACGATTGCGAACACGCATAACCGCACCAAAAGTATTAGTACGGGGCCGAAGGTGAGCTATTTCACGTAGAAATTCGAATGAATGGTTTTTTTTCTGTAAGGGATAATGTTCAGGGTCAGCCGTTCCATAAATATTAATGGAGATAGCTTGGAGCTCAATTTTCTGTCCTTTGCCAGGAGATTTTACTAATTTCCCAACAATCCCAGCACAGCTCCCAGTATGCAGTTTCCCAGAAGCAGACTTAAAGCTATCGATATTGTGATCCACGATAACTTGAAGGTTATTTAAGGAGGAGCCATCATTAATTTCAAGAAATGAGAATCCGCCCTTAGAGTCACGGCGTGTTCGAATCCACCCCATCACACATACCTCCGGTTGTTCTTCACCTTGCTGTAGTAATTTATTTACCTTCTGACGCTTTACCTTTTTCATTTCTTATACCTCTTGCCATAATTTGCATGATTTTTCATCTTTAGCAGATTTTCATCAAAATATGAAATAGCAAAATTTTGTTATCATTTGTTACACATTGACAACCTTAAAATTATTGGATATTTTATATGAAGAGCTTGTTTCCGAGCCTAAGTTTTATTTACAAATATCGTTTTTACTTTAATACTTTCTCACCTATCCATCCGACAGAAAAAATTTAATGTTTATCCTAGGAAATTTATTATCTGCAACAGCGCAAATTCTTAAAATTGTCCTGGAACTTTATATGTGGGTTATCATCATTCGCGCTTTATTATCTTGGGTCAACCCTGATCCCTATAACCCCATTGTTCAATTTCTTAACAGTATCACAGAACCTGTGCTGTATCGAGTGCGTCAAGTCATTCCGATGAGTGGTATAGGTATCGACTTTTCTCCAATAGTGGTAATATTGGTTATTATTTTCCTCCAATCATTTCTGGTCAATTCAATTGGCATGCTCGCTATGAGGTTGCAATAGTTGATTCATGAGGCTTAATCATCTTGATATTCTTGAGCAGTGTTTCCGCAACAAACTTTTTGGCTACAATAAGGAAGATGTGGATACGTTCCTCCACCTAATATCTAATGATTTTAAAGAAATGTCTGAAGAAATAGAGCTTCTTAATAAGAAACTTATCAAGAGCAATCAAGCGATGGAAAATTATAAAGGGCAAATCGTTGAGAACTCAAAACAAAACAAAGGTGAGACCCTAAATATTACTCCTGACATAATAAAGGAAAAGGCTAAACGTATAATTAACGCTGCTCGAGAACATGCAGACCAGCACAAAAAGAAAGCCGAACAGGAATTATCCAGCCTAAAAATGGAAATTAATAAAATAAAACAAGAAAAGACAAGCCTTTTAGAAACTGTTAAAGCAAATGTCCACGAACATGCCCCACAACAAAAAGGTGGCAAATAGTATTTTCAGTCGCATGGCTCTGAATATTAAACCTTGTAAGGACGGAGTTCAGTTTTCTGCCAGAATTCAACCTCGATCTTCAAAAAATAAAATCTGCGGTCTACACGGAGAATCTTTAAAAATTCGTATAATGTCTCCTCCTGTCGATGGTGAAGCAAACAAAATGTGTGTCAAGCTTTTGGCAAAAATGTTAAGCGTCAATCCATTGCAGATATTTATTGTTAGGGGCCACAAGGGACGAAATAAAATTATCCGAGTTAAAGATATTAACACCACTGAGTTTCTCGAAAGAATACCTCTATCAGATTTCTAAAAAATGGTTATTAATTAAGATATATTCTTTTTTATTATTTTTTTTATTTAATACGACAGCGATATTTTAAATAGAAAGGTCATAATGATTAAAACTGTCGAGTACGTGGGTGACTGCGTCAGAATGATTGATCAGACTCGCCTTCCCTTGGAAAAAGTATTTGTGGACTGTAAAACAATAGATGACGTCGCCAATGCGATTAAGACAATGGTTGTTCGTGGCGCTCCAGCGATTGGAGTCTCTGCTGCTATGGGTGTTAGTCTTGGCGCCGAATCCATCCGAGCCAAAAATTTTAATGCGTTTTATACCGAACTTGAGGAAAAATGTCTAGTTCTAGCAAAGTCCCGTCCTACTGCTATCAACTTAGCGTGGGCTATCGAGCGTATGAAACGAGTTGCCCGTGAGTCAAAAAACTTAAGCATTCCCGACCTCAAACAAAGACTCAAGAAAGAAGCACTTGATATTTGTCAGGAAGATATTGCTGCCAACAAATCCATGGGCGATTTCGGCCAAACCCTAATTAATGACGGGAGCATAGTCCTTACACATTGCAATGCCGGTGCGCTTGCAACAGCCGGTTTCGGCACAGCTCTAGGCGTTATACGAGCCGCTGTTAACGCAGGTAAAAAAGTCGAAGTTCTTGCCGATGAAACACGCCCATTTCTACAAGGTGCACGTTTAACTGTTTGGGAATTAATGGAAGATAATATTCCTGTCAAACTTATCACCGACAATATGAGCGGATTTTTTATGAAGAATAACCAAGTTGATCTGGTTGTAGTAGGAGCCGATAGGATAGCAGGAAACGGGGATGTTGCTAATAAAATTGGTACCTACATGGTTGCAGTTATGGCGCAAAAACACAGAATCCCTTTTTATGTTGCCGCGCCAATTTCCACGTTGGACCTGTCATTAAGTTCTGGTGAAGAAATTCCTATTGAGCAGCGTTCAGAAAGTGAAGTCGCATGTGTGAACAACAAACGTATAACACCAGAAGGAGCTAATATCGCCCACCCTGCGTTTGACATCACACCAAACGATCTAATTACCTCCATAATCACTGACAAGGGAATCGCAAAACCACCTTACACTGATTCACTAAAGCAACTTGGAAAACAATAAATGTCTGCTTGCCACGTGCCAATAACTTTAAAACCATTCTGCTTTGGAGAAATCTCATGAAGGCTATGGTATTGGCTGCTGGATTTGGTACTCGACTACAACCGTTGACTCGTATTCTACCCAAACCGATGTTTCCCGTTCTTGGCCGTCCAATCCTATCCCATACTTTTGATCTCCTTCGGTCCGCAAAGATCAAAGAGGCTGCCGTCAATATTCACCACCTCCCAGATTGTATTGTTAATTACTATAAAAACAAAAATTCACCTTATTTGAATCTTCACTTTTCGCGGGAAGAAAAAATCCTTGGAACCGCAGGAGGAATAAAGAAGATGCAAAGTTTTCTAGAAGACGGGCCGTTCGTACTTATAAACAGTGACATCGTCACAGATATTAATCTAAAATCAGTTATAGATTATCATAAAAATAAAAATTCAAAACTGACGCTTGTGGTGAGACAAGATAATTCTGTCGAACAATACGATCCAATCGAAATCTGCGAAGACGGACGCATTGCTCATTTTATTGGAGCCTCCTCCATCAACCTTCCCGACAACACAACACGAGTTATGTTCACCGGCATACAAGTTATTGAACCTGAAATTTTTGAGCGTATTCCTCCAGATCAGTTTTATGGAACTACCGAAGATGTATTTCCACAAATGGTCGAAGACCAAGTCCCTATCTATGGGTATCTCTACGACGGGTACTGGAAAGATATGGGAAATCGAGAAAGTTACCTGCAAGTCAACGCCGATGCACTTGATAGAAAAGTTCGGTTAAAAGGGATACCCTCGCATAAACCTAACGGACCTCTCATTCTTCCGCCGGTACTGATCGGGAATAACTGTCGCATAGCAGAGGACTCGCAAATAGGACCATACACAGTAATTGAACCAAACTGTACAATAAAAAATGGCGTTACCGTTGAAAATAGTGTTTTTTGGAGAGGAGTTACTGTCGGGGCAGGTTCTAGGATCAGGAGTTCTATAATTGCTCAAAACGGTATTATTGGTGAAAGAAAAAATATTAACGAAGAATCGGTGATTTAAAACAAAATTTAAAGCCCGACCAAAGATTAAAAATCTCCGGGCGGGCTTTTCATTTGTTGGGAATAGGTTATTTATAAATTTTTATGATTACTAAGCTGCATAAAACCAGCTTCCACATTACCGCTCTCGGCGTGTATGATCCGTCGATATTCGGGCAAGTCAAAACTTCCTACTCGCGCATAGTTGTCGGTGTAACTTTCAACGTCTTTAATCGACCCATTTTCAGGATTAAAGTAATATACCGTATATTTATGAGTGAGAAACTTGCCTTCAACATTTTTCACACTCTCTTCTACATTGATGGTGAAGGACATACGCGGGGTCTTGCGGTTAATCTGCTGAATACGGCCATCTTTGATACGATAAAAAGAGCTCATCCCGTCTCCTCCCATGGAAACGGCTCTACCCTGAGGATGTGATCCATCATCGATGAAGGCTAGTTTGTATTTTCCATCAGATTCTTCGAAAGATCGAGGGCCTCTATGCATGGCGATAGAAGCCATGTTTTCGTCCAAAAATTCTTTATGTTTCTCACCTTCGATAGAATGTTCTATGTCCTTAGGGCTTTTTACTGTAATAGTTCCTGACTCCTCAATTCCATTAATATTAACGGTGACATCCGCTGAAAATCCATTAAATGCTGACGACCAGCGAGCTGTATTTCCAAAAACTTCTCTAAGAGCCTCTCTTGCTTTAGGATCATCGTCCTGAGTCGTTGTAACATCTTCTTCCTTTGTATACGTTGCCATACATTATCTCCTCAATAGAAAAAGCCCATCTCTGTAACATAAGTAAAATACTAATGACTCAATAGGCTTACTAGGTTTCAATATTTAACCATTACGACCAACTTCCCCATGTAAAAGATTCATTAAATGCTTCCCAAGTTAAAAGAAAATTTTCCGAATGTGGATCAATAGAAAACTTCGATCTTGGCCTTTTTTCTGAGACCGGAAACATAATCCGAAACACGATCTTGAGCCTTTTCAATGAATAAGTGTTTTTGGATAGCTTCTTCCATATCCTCAAATGGTGCGTATTCACCAGCCTTAGTATCAATTAGTTTAACCAAGTGAAACCCAAATGAAGTTTTAACTACGTCTGTCACCTCTCCAGCTTCGAGTTTAGCAACTGCATCCGCAAATGTTTTCTCTACCCCCTCACCATAAAAAAACCCAAGATCTCCTCCATTCTTAGCAGTAGACTCATCGTGAGAATACTTCTTTGCTAATTCAGCCATGTCCGCACCCTTATTCAGCTCTGTCTGGATCTCCAAAATTTTTTGATGAGCTTTTTCCCAGAGCTCTTTTTTTCTTGCTTGCAGATCCTCTACTTTACTATTACGAATCATGTCAGGAGGGTATGGTGAAATAAGCACATGGCTAGCCCGAAAAGCCACTGGCCTTCGAAAGTTTTTCTTATTATCCACATAATATTTTTGAACTGCCTCGTTATCTATTTTTACCTGCCCCTTAACCTGTTTTTCCAAAATTAATTTTGCTAAGGCGTCCACTTTGATTGACCTCTTTAAATCAACTTCTGTAATATTTCGTTCTATCAATGCTCTCTTAAAATCATCTTCATTTTCATATGCTGATCGTAAGGATGTTAATTCGTCCTCCACTATTTCCCGGTCAACTTTGAAGTTAAGTTTCTGGCCTTCTTGATACATCAACTCCCGTACGACTTCTTTATTAATGACTCTGCGAATAACCATGTCTTTTTGCACTGAAGTCATTGGCACCTGTGTATTTTTTAAAATTTGCATAAACTCAAATTTGATATATTTTGATGAAATATCGCTTCCATTAACGCGTGCTACCACATCCGGAATTGAGGGAGTCTGGTTTAAATTCCCAGGCGGTATGTCGGCATAAACTGTTTTCAGGCCACAGACCAGTAAAACAATTGCAGCGGATAATAAAACACACCTTTTTGTGACACGCATGAAATCACTCCAAAAATCTGTTAAAAAGTTAATATTCTGCGATTAGTTTAAGGGATAATAAAGCGGAAGGTTACCACTCCTTGATATAAGTTGCAACTCTGAGCAAGGAGAAGTTAAAGGCTATAATACTGTTTTGATTTCTGTATCATAACTTTGAGATGACTCGCTCTCCCATCACATCTTCAAAAACACTGCCTTTTTTCTGCCTTTTTATTTCTGGTGCAGCCAGCCTGGTATACGAGCTTATCTGGATCAGGCAGTTAGCACTTATTTTTGGCGGTACGTTATATGCCATAAGTGCAGTTTTGTGCGCATTTATGACTGGACTTGCCTTGGGTGGCTGGAGCATAAGTAAATTTCTCAATTTCATAGATGAAAATAAAAAGTCCCTCGATTGTATTCGGCTTTATGGCTTTCTTGAGGGAGCGATTGGACTTTATGCTCTTTTTTTCCCATATGGACTCGAGTTTCTGGCTGATTGGTATGCGCCACTAGCATCTGGTTCTCTCGAATTAGATATTCAGATTCACTGGATAGAGTTTGCTCTCAGTACGGTACTTATGCTTCCAGCTACTATTCTTATGGGGGCTACTCTTCCACTCATTGCCAATTGGTCTATTAGTGGACATAGCAATCGAGTTATAGCTGACGTTGCTACCCTTTATAGCTTAAATACGTTTGGTGCCGTGGCCGGGTGCCTTTACACTCAAATGTTCGCAGTTAATTTCTTTGGCATTCAAGCAACTAATTTAACTGCTGTTCTGACAAACGGCTTGGTTTTTTTTGTTTGCGTCCCACTACGGAAGCGCTTTATTGAAAAACCATCTATAAGCACTCAAATTTCCAAACAACAAAATGATGACGGTGGCGAACCCCTTCCTGGGCTTGGCTTATCTTTGCTACTACTATTAATATTTATGTATTCAGGAATGGCTTCGCTTTCAAGCGAAATATTATGGACAAGAGTTTTGATCTTTCCGATGGGAACAACCCTCTATTCCTTTGCGCTTATTCTCGCGACATTTCTTTTCGGGATCGCGCTGGGAAGTCTTATTGCTGATAAAATGTTTGGAAACTCATGTCGCATATTTAAGTTCTTGCTTGTTGAGCTTGCTATCGCCATCACATGCATCGCTATCCTACCTGTGTTTGATCTCCTACATGAATGGACTTCGCAAGTAGATCATCTATTTTATGATGTTAATAACATAGCGCTAAAAACTCTTGGCATCCGGTCCCTTTTCGCATTCGGACTCATGCTTTTACCTACGCTTGGATTTGGGCTCATCTTTCCACTTGCAAATCGCATCAACCTAAACCTATTTGGAACCATAAGCGGAACGCTTGGGAATAGCTACGCTTTGAATACTCTGGGAGCAGTAATGGGAACCATTCTCACTCCCTTCATTTTTATCCCTCTCATGGGTATCCGATTATCCTTGTTCTCAATTTATGCCACCTTGATAATTCTTTGTTTCGCAGCAATGACAATCCATTTCAAGTGGAATGGGAAGTCCCTTATTACGTCAGCAGCTTTCACTATAGCCTTAGTCTATGGTGGTTATATCTGGTCCAGTCCTGAAGTAGGCATAAAACAACCAGGCGATCATAATTTGGCAAGAACAGAAATTAACATTCCAAAATCACAACTAAAACTTTTGGAGTATACAGAGGGCAACTTTTCAACCCTTAGTGTAGTAGAAGATAAAAGGTCTGGGGCACGAACCTTATATATGAACGGGTTCAGCACTGCAACCGTTTCTAACTCCATAGGAGGAAGCGCCTATATGCAAGCGATGGGGTTTGTACCGATGGCCTTGCACCCCGATCCAAAAAAAGCCTTGGTCATTTGTTTTGGAACTGGAAATACAATAGGTACTGTATCCTTATTTCCTGAGGTGGAAGTAGATGGTGTGGAAATCGATAAAAATGTATTACTATTCGCTCATCGTTTTTCAAAATGGAATAGAAATGTTCTTAACAAACCAAACGTTCAAATGCATATCCAAGATGGGCGCACTTTCACACGCTGGACTCAAAAAACATATGACGTTATCACGCTCGAACCCATGTCACCCATTCAGGCGGGCACAGTTAATCTATACTCCAGAGAGTTTTACCAACTAGCCGCAAAACGATTAAGCAAAAATGGGATCATGATGCAGTGGCTACCACTTCATCTTTTAGGCCCCGATGACGCGCGATCCATCCTGAAAACCTTTCAAGAAGTTTTTCCCCATATATCTATCTGGAATAGTTTTTTAACGCGAATTGTTTTATTGATTGGCTCAGAAGAACCGATAGTTCCTGACAAAATTCGATTCGATGAACTTATGTTGTTACCCGACGTTAAAAAGGCAGCCCAGCAAGTTGGAATAAATTCTTTCCTAGATTTCACAGATTTTTTTATAACTGATGGGAAACGTGTTCAATCATTTTTAGAAAACGCTGATATTATAACCGATAACCATCCTCGACTTGAGTTCTCTTTGACGACTCTCCTTCCTCCTCTGAAATGGCAAGTGGATGAAACTTTTTTGAACCTTTTAAGGCACCGTGCTGTTCATTATCCTCAGGTAAGGGGACTGGTTTCATCTGAACAAAAGCGATGGGAGAAAGAATTTATTAATCGCACGGCTCAAAGGCTTTCAGTTTTTTCAAAACGTTACCACGGACCCGGAGAAAGTTCCTTCAATAAAAAAAACTATACCACCGGACTCAAGGCAGTTAAAACCTACTTGGAGAAGCATGGGAACAAGCCGATCAAGTTCAAAGATGCCCATTGGAAATAGACAAATTAAATATTTTTTTAATTTTTCCCGATTCTTCTAATCAATTTATTCTAAAACAAGGTGCTGGAGGGTTTTGAAATTGAGAGATTCTTTTATAGTAGCTTGGGCTTCTTCACTTATTCCGTTTCCAAAGAGATCTACATATTTAAGGGCTGTTAATGTTTGACTCTCGGCAAGAGCCTTCCCTCCTTCATCGTGAATTTTGTTCTGCGCTAGGTCAAGCTTTTCTAGATTCAAAAGTATAAGAGAACCCGCTATTGCCTTGGCTCCTTCCGCTCCAATTTTATTCTTCCATAGATTCAGCAAATTCAGGTGGGAAAAATTCGGTGATTGGGCGATCAGCTTTGCTCCTTTATCACTTATCGAGTTTCTTTCAAGGTTAAGTGACTTAAGTCCCGTCACTATATTCGATCCAGCCATAGCATCAATGCCTTTATCTGTGATTTCGTTTCGCTCCAACTTTAATTCGCGCAGGTTGACAAGTTTAGTACATTCGGACAAATATATCATACCCTGATCACCTATGTACTTGAGGCGAAGATCAAGGATCGTCCCATCTTGAGAAAGATTTTGTTCGACTAAACTTTCTATGGGTTGGTCATTAAAAGGTCGGTTCATCCAATCATCCCTTTTTTTTTCGTATTTTAGTGGATTGTTTTTTTTCCATAATATTTATGCGCTCGCGTAGTGATTTGTTTTCTATAATAACATCATCCAAATCTGACCGGATACTTCTTATTTCTTTCGGTTTGCTTGCCGATTCTTGTAAATAAGTTATTGTTTCTTCAGCCCGCCTTTGCATCCTTCCATCAGTTTCATTATCCGCTATTTGCCTAAGAACCGGGATGGCTGAGATGTCGTCTAATTCTTTCATAGCTAAAATTGCACCCAATTTACCGCGGAAAACTGCTGCTGGAGTACCCCGCTTTTCAAGAGCAAACCTTTTTAGATGCTCAATGATCTCTTTTTTTCGATGAGGATATCTTTTAGCAAACTTAGCTAGGGCACGCATTGCAGCTTGTCGACTATTTCGATGCGCTCCATATTCAGCTCCCCTAACAAGATAGTCCCATGATGCCTCATCTTCGAGGTCAGAAAGCGCATTATAGATAGCGGTCTGAGCCATCGCATTGTGCGAAGGGCGGCTAATTGAACTTTCTAAAAACGTGAACGAATCCTTATCCTTTATCTTACCTAACATCTGCAAAGCTACTGCTTCCACTCTATAAGAAGGATCGCGTTGGGCACATTGACGGATAGCACGTGTTGCCTTTTCATCGTGGATAAAATTTCCCAGAGCGGCAACTATCCCTCGACGAATTTTAGGATCAACCGTTTTTAACCTTCTGATAAGAATATCCCGTGCCTCATCACCACCAATCTTGCCCAACGCTCTTGCGATTCGCGTAGCTACCCCCCATTCTTTTTCCTTTCGCAATCGTTCTCCTAAGATTTTCACGTCATCAGCTGATGATTTTTTTGTTAATGCCGTGGCAGCTTCCAAACGCCCAATAGGATCCAGATCACGCTTTAATTGCTCATGAAGCATGGGGCGAGACACATCAAGCACAACAACTTTACATGGACATTCATAATCAGGGTCGATCCTAAAAAAGAGAGGTTTTCCTTTTAGCCGGAAACAGAATTTTTCCTGATCTGATGTTATTTCTATAGAAAACCTCTCCTCGCGCTGTTTATAATAAAATGCCAAAGTAAAAGGTATTTTAAATAACAGCTTGTCATTTTTCTTCTCAGCTTTCTGTGTTTGCTTGATCCCAATGGTGGCTATTTTATCCCCCGCGTCCCAAGAAAATGTCAGTTCTAGCTTTGGATAACCACCACGGTATATCCATTGATGCAACCATTCATCGTAGTTACAGCCGGTTACCTCCTCAAGGCATCGGATAAAATCAGTTGTCTCAACTAAATCATAGCGATGCCGATTAAGAAAAATCTCTAAGGCTTCTCTGAAACATCTTTCACCAACGATAGACTTGAGGTGGTGCAAACGTACCGCACCACCAGGATAAAGATGGGCATCAAATAAATCGATAGGTTCCTTATAAATATTAGTTACGATTGGCCGCCGGTAAATTCGGTCTTCGCTAAAATAAGTTTCCGCTTCCTCCAGCAATTGATATCTAAATTCGTTTTCTCCTTTTGACTCACGAGTATAAAGAGCATCAAAATAGGTGGCAAATGATTCATGCAACCAAGCTTGGGACCAGTTTTTGGCGGTCACTACATTACCAAACCAGGTGTGCGCCGCTTCATGCGCTACCAACCCATTTGAATCACCATCCAAGGCAGCGCGATTATCATGCAAAGTAAGATCGGTCTGTGTAGTAACGGTAAAGTTTTCCATCCCCCCAAATACAAATTCCGGGACCGCGATTTGGGTATAATGTTTGTAAGGATATTCGAAGCCTGTGTAATCAGAAAAAAAACGAATGATTTTTCCAGTGTCCCTAAAAGCATTATGTCCCTCTAGTTCACGCCCTTTTTGAACGTACCACTTAATATCAATCCCTTTTACAGTTTCCTTATGCTCAGCGAACTCGCCTGCAACAATAGATAGCAAATAAGTTGAATATGGTATTTCCATTTTGTAATGATAAAAGGAACTCGTGGGGGATAACTTCCTCTTAACTAAACGTCCATTTGATAACCCAAACATCCCTGGCGGAAGGTGCAAAATAACTTCTGTGGTTTGTTTAAAATTAGGCTTGTCGAAACATGGAAAATAATAACGAGAATCTTCATCTTGCCCTTGAGTCCATACAGTTTTGAATCTATCAGCGTGATGGTTATCTGGTTTAGTGAAATAAAGTCCAGCAACTGGATGGCTCACAGAATGGTCCAACTTAATACTAATCCGTGCACCAGGACTGTATTTTTTGTTCAAAGGAATAATTATTTTTTTTCCATTATTCTCAAATTTAACCGATCTTCTCCCGATCAGAACCCGAGACACAGAAAGATTAACCGCATCAAAAGCTATTTCCTCAACATCATTACCTTTAACCACCAAGTCATATAGAGTGACCCCCCAGACTCTTTCCTCGACCCAATTGAAATTTAGCTCCAGCTTAAGATGTTCTGGCAATACCGGGGTATCGGAGGTGTAATGTGGCACTGCTCCTTTATGAGCAAACGCCTTTCGGTCAAGTAGACCCCAATGGTCAGACTCGCCTTCATGAAAATGGCATTTACAATATCGTGTATAGTGCATAAAAAGTAACCAACTAAGGCAGTATTTTAATTTACGGAAGCTGAACTTATTTTATAAGCCCATAATTGGATGTCAACTGGAACTGAAAAACCAACTAATATTAATTTAATTTTTTTAAATTGCCAAATATAACAGGGCCACATAATATAAATAATATCGAACAATTTTACAACGAGTCATTTACTCCCTGATTCACTATATTCTGTTGTGAGCGATAAAACGACATTCGAGTCTGACCCAGAAGTTTTATCACGGATTGACTCTTTGAATATACGTGCTACCAAGCTGGTAGAAGGAATGTTATCAGGTCACCATCGAAGTAGACACAAAGGATCCAGCGTTGAGTTTGCTGAATACAAAGACTACACACCAGGTGACGAAATCAAGCATATCGACTGGAAAGTTGCAGGTAAAACCGATAAGTACCACGTCAAACAATTTGAACAATCAACCAATCTAAAAGCCACCATTCTTCTCGATGCAAGTGGGTCCATGGGCTATAAATCGCCTAATCCTATGGGGATGAACAAAATGGATTACGCACGAACCCTTGTCGCCGCACTCTCCTATCTATTCTTGAAACAATACGACGCAGTTGGAATGTCTTTATTTAATGACCAAATTATGAACCATATTCCTCCACGTTCTAAACCATCTCATTTTCAACATATCCTTCATGGATTGGCAGCGCTTAAACCTAATGGGGTTACCAGACTAGAAGGAGTTATTGAAAACCTAGTGGAACGATTACCTAGCCGAGGGGTTCTAATTATAGTTTCTGACTTTCTAACCAAGGAAGCAGGTGTCGAAAAAAAACTAAAACTTCTCTTATCACGCGGGTTAGAAGTAATTCTTTTTCACATATTAGACCCAGACGAAGTATCTCTTCCATTTGAAGGAAGTATTGTTTTTGAGTCTCTCGAGGATGACCCACCCATCAGTCTCAACCTAGTAGATATTAGAGAAACCTACGAACGCGAAATCCAGAATCAGATCCAACATTACCGCTCATACTGTGCTGGATTGGGGATCGATTATATATTTTTAAAAACTTCAACCCCGTTAGAACAAGGGCTGAGCTATTACTTATTTCGAAGAAAAAGCATGGGAAAGTATTAAATATAAAATGAATCTTAACTTCTTATCACCTCTTTTTTTGTTTGGATTCCTTGGAATAGCTATTCCCATTCTGATCCATCTATTGACTCGACGCCAGCTAAAGCATCAACTTTTTTCGGCTGTACACTTATTATTAAAATCAAAAAAACACTCTATTAAGCGTTCGGTTCCAAATCGTAAGCTTTTATTGGTTATACGGTGTATAGGTATAGCACTGCTCAGCATGGCTCTCGCAAATCCAATATTTTCATTTGGCGAGCCCACGGATTTTTTTTCAAACAGTCCTTCGGCAAATGTTTTCATCCTTGACGATTCCTACAGCATGGGCACTAAAGTCAATCAAAAGTCTTATTACACTCAAGCTGTTGAAGCTTTGCTTAAAGTGACCCAGTCCTTATCCAGTGAAAGCATTTATAGTGTGGTTCTAGCGTCTAGCCCTAGCAGAGTTTTGAAGAACTGGACTACGACCCCTTCTAAAGCAAAAACAATTTTACAATCGAGTCAGCCCTCTGCCCGAAGTACAGAAATAGGCCCAGCAATTAAAGAAGCATTAAGACTTTTGGAGTCTACATCGCAAAGTGTCAAAAAAATCTACATACTAACAGACCGTGATAAAAATGGCTGGAATAAGGAAGATTTTATATCAATAGGGAAAATCCCCTATCCGATCAACATAATTGACTTTTCTGAAATGCGGCACGGCGTCAATAGGGCGGCAGTAAAACATGTTGAAGTACGACAAGAGTTTTTAAGCAATAGTCGCGTGATTAGAGTCAAAGTTAAAGTGATCAACCTGTCTCAGTCGAAACCTATCAGCAAGCTCAAAGTATCCATCTGGATCAATGGCAGAAAACAAACTAGAGGAACATTGGATATCCCAGCCAAATCATCATCAGAGAAAGAGTTTTCTTTTCCTTTACAGGAGAATATCGCGTTAAATGGTGAGGTTCGCATTGAAGATGACGCTCTTTTAAAAGACAATCTAAGATACTTCAATTACCAACCAAATCAAACGATAAAAACCCTTTTAGTAGACGGTGATCCAAAAACAGTAGAACACCAGAGCGAGACATTTTACCTTGAAAGGGCATTGAACCCATTTTCCGTTTCGCTTTCTAATATTGAACCAACAGTATCGACGCTGGCCGAACTTTCAGTACGGGATCTATTCGACTACTCGGTAATTATGCTTTGTAACGTGCGCGACCTTCCATTCGGTTACGAACAAGAACTAGAAAAGTTTGTCATGCGTGGTGGGGCCTTATTTGTAGCACTTGGAGATCAGGTTGACGCCAAGTTCTATAATGAAAAGCTAGGCAACATAATTCCTGTTTATCTGAAGACAGTTCATCAGATTGCTACAGACCAGAAACCATATCGTTTTTTTGTCAAACCCAGCAAGCACCCAGTCTTAAAGATTTTTAAGGGTCAGACACTTGAAGAAATGAAAAGTATAGGTTTTGGTTCGCTTTATACCGTCGAATCTAGAGAAGAGTCGAACTTTAGCACTCCCATGTTTTTTAAAAACAAGTCTCCGGCATTGATAGAGTCAGTTACTGGCAAAGGTAAAGTTATTCTCTTCGTCTCAAGTATCGACCGCGATTGGAATAATTTTCCCATCCAACCCACTTTTTTACCATGGATCCAGAGATGGGTTAAATATTCTGCCCGTGGTCTTAATAGCCCTTTTCGAAAAGACTTATTAGTAGGTGAACCCTTTTTTCTTAGGGAACAGATAGAGAACTCAAAAAGTTATATTATTTCCCCAAAAGGCAAGGTCATTTCCCTACAACTCAAAGATGGGAAAGCGGTGTTTGATGACACCTATCGTCCAGGGACTTATCGGCTGTACAGAGGATTTTTAAACTCTAGCCCAAAAGAAAAAATTAACGCTCTTTCTCAACTACCTCATGGAACCAAACTTGTGGGATCATTTACCGTCAATATTGACACAAAAGAGTCATTATCAGTAAAAATATCGGACAGAGAAATTAAAAACCTACTTACCGCCACAATAATTACTTTTTCAAATGGGTACCGCAAAAGTGAGTCGAGTAAACCCACTGAGGGTGTACCTATGTTCACACCTTTCATAGTATTGGTTGGATCAATGCTCCTTTTGGAGGGATGGCTGGTTAGAAAGGAATAACCTTTCTTTTATAATAGATTTTTAATTGTATTTTAAAATTTAAGGAACCAAGCTAAACCGTTTGGTATACTGATTTTAAACTTTCTAATTAAGAATCTCTAGCCACTTTTTTTGGAGCTTGGTTTATTATTATGAGAAACCCCGGGTTATCCTTTTATAAACTTTTCTACTGTTTTTTCTTATATGTTTTAACTCAAACGGGAACAATCTTTGCGGAAACCACCCAGAAAAATTTAACCGAAACCCACCTGAGTTCGATTTTCTCCCAAAAAGTAGAATTAATCAATTTGACCGAAGCGTTAATTTTGATATCAAAGGATTGGAATCCATCGATAAAACAAAAACCTTTACAAGATGAAATCGATCGACTGATTGAATCGATAAAAGGTCAATTAAAACCAGAAATGACAGCACAAGAAACTGTAGATATACTGCGACAGGTGATCCACCATGAGAATGGATATCGTTATACAGATCAGGTTGATAATCAAGGAATACCTACTAATCCAGACGAACTGTTTCTGCACGGCATGTTAAAATCTAAATATGGATATTGTATGAACCTTTCGCTTCTATATCTTATCATTGGTGATCGGTTGAAGCTTCCCCTTCATGGTGTCGGGCTACCCAATCATTTTTTTGTCCGCTACGATTCGGGAAGCGAGAAAATCAATATTGAAACTACAGAGTTTGGAACCACCTACCAGGACTCTTTCTACGAAAACAGATTTGGCCTAAAATTTGACCCTAAGACACCATTTTTCACTCAAAATCTGAATAAAAAACAAACCTTAGGGGCGTATCTTTCAAATATAGGGATGGTCTATCACAAAATATCCCGCCCGCAAAAAGCTATTTTTTATTTAAAAGCAGCGGCCAAGATTAATCCCTTATCGATTGAAGCCCATAACAATTTAGCCAACATCTACAGTGAGACAAGGCAACAAAAGCTAGCTATTCAACAATATCAAAAAGCACTTCAAGCCGATCCTAATAACGTTCCTACTTTATTCAACCTTGGGCAAACTTATGTCGAACTTTCTAAGTCCGGTCCTGCCATTGAAACATTCCTACAGGTAACACAAATTAAACCTTCCTTTACTCAAGCACATCGACAATTGGTCAAGCTTTATGTAAAAAAAGAAAAATATATCGGCGCGCTACTACATTTGAAACAGTTAATAAAAGCTAATTCTAATGATATAAGTGCCAGGATCTCCATAGGAAAAATTTACACTAAGCTTAAAAACTTTAAACTCGCCGTTAAAACCCTCAGCGAAATAAAGTTGCGATATCCCAACAACATTGAAGTAATCGAAGCGCTAGCCGAGGCCTTTTATAAAACAGAAAACCTTGATCGCTCTATCACTGAATATCGACTTTTATTAGAGCTTAAGCCAAAGTACTTTCCTGCTTATATTCAATTAGGCTGGGTTCACTATCGAAAAGAAGAGTTTCGCATGGCAACCGCCTGGACACGACGCGGTCTAAAACTCGGAATCAAGTCGCCTCAGCTAACGACTCTTGCCAGCATGAACTTAGGGTTATACGCGTGGTTGAACGGCGATCACTCATCAGCTAAAAACTGGTATCGAAATGCACTAAAGGAAGGATCGAATACCATACTACAAGGAATATTAGATGACCTGAATGAAACAGCCCTACTTTTTCCCAAACATAAAGAAGCAGTTTTTTTTTCCGGTTGGGTTTATATGGAATCAGGTAAGAAGGATAAGGCTCTTCCTTATTTGAACCGCTTTTTAGTTCTCTCTCCAATTGGCGACCTGGCTAATGAGGCCAGAGCTCTTCTCGATAAAAAATTACCGGCAAAGTCTTCTAAAAATTCTGATAATACCAATAGTGACTCAACTTTATCTCGAAAAACTTTAAAAGATATGGTCCTCGTACCCAGTGGTTTTTCAATCATGGGATCTAATGACCATGGTGAAGACGAAGCGCCCGAGCATAAAACATATTTGGATGCCTATCTAATCGATCGCTATGAAGTTTCAGCAAACGATTTCGCTAACTTTTTAAATGAGGTGAATAACGTCAAAGGATACTACCTTGATAATAAATATGGGACATTATTTTACGATGGCAGGTTCAAACCAAGAAAGGGCTTCGAAAATCATCCCATAAATAATGTCAACTGGAAGGGAGCCGACAAATATTGCCGTTGGAAGGGACAACGTCTCCCCACTGAAGCAGAATGGGAAAAGGCTGCGCGTGGAACAGACGGGAAAATATATCCATGGGGAAATCAACCACCCTCACAAAAACTCGCCCGGTATAACCAGGTATGGACAAAAGTAATCAAACATCATGTGATGGTTCCTGTGAATATTTTTTTTGAAGGGGTAAGTTCCTATGGAGTCCATAACATGGCGGGAAATGTTAAGGAATGGGTAGACGATTGGTTTGATCGCGAGTATTATAAAGATTCAGCAAATCACATTAATCCCAAAGGCCAGATTGGTGGGGAGTATAAGATACTGAAGGGTGGGTCTTGGCGGGATCTGAAGGGGTTTATTTACTCTTCATTTCGCAACAATAATTATCCTGGATCAAGGCTAGACGATTACGGTTTTCGCTGCGCGAAAAGTACTACAGATAATAATAAAACAAAACAACTAACCAAGCTACCTCTGCAGATATTACCGCAAAAAAAATACGGGCACTACCGAATAGCTGGCAAACAATTAAGATTAGAAAGAACAATGAACAAATGATAGGTGTCATCGAAATACTGATTATAGCTATTATTTTTGGTGTTATTTATGGGCGGGATGCGATCGATCGCACTTGGAAGAAGAACCCCAACGAAGGAGTCGTGGAAAGTTTTAGTGAAGACGTCAAAGAATACTATCAAGAAGATCCAAAACGTCTTTTCAAATTAATTATTCTTGTTTTAAGCGTCCTCACCTTTATTGGAACCTTATTTTATTGGGTAATCACTAATTATGATATAGCAAAAATAATCGGCCTCTCTCAGTAATTAAATCCATTATCACGCACGTGAATACTTGGTTCTCCTCCTTTTAGTATTTTACCCCCTACGACTTCGCCGAAATAGACCACATGATCGCCAGAAATAACCGCGTCTGCCAGCTTACACTCGAGGTAAGATACCGCATCAGTCAAAATGCGGATTTCTTGAACTCCTTGACGAGTTTTGAGCCCTTCAAAGATAGAGCCTTCATGGGACTTAAAAAAGTGCTTCATCAGGTCATTAGATTCCTTACCAAGAACATTAACTATGAATGCTTGGGAGGATTCTATTAATAACCTAGCATTTCTCATCTGCCCAAGAGCCACTGTTAATTCTGGCGGATTAAACGAACACTGATTAACCCAACTAGCAAGGATCGCATCCTCTTTATCCTCAAATTTTGTCGTCACAACAAAAAGTCCACTAGGAACACGTCCCAAGGCTTTACCAACCTGTTTTTTATTTTTCACTTTGAGCTCCAAAAGAAGATTGCAAAAAAATAAACCTAAAGAATGATTAAATAGAAAGATTTATTAAAATTTAAACTCTACTAATAAGAGCAGGCCTGGGCAAAGATCAAAAGCCATCTTTTTTTATTTTATAGATATCTGGAGAGTCAGGATTTGCTATATATGACAATCGAAGATTAATATTTTGATTGGGCGGTTGCCCCTTTTTAGGTGGAGGATTAATAAGCAGAAGGACTACCATTTTCCCCCGCCTATCGACACCGCGAAATACAAGGACAGACTCGTCAGATAATTTAGTATTAACAGCCAAACCCTCCTTTTCAAACCCCTGACTTAGAAAGTGAGAACGTAACTGATTTGCTGTATCAACAATCCTTTGAGGATTAGACCTAGGAGCGGCGACCTTATCCCATAGTATATTAACTTGAATGAGACGCTTAGCTTTAAATCCAAAAACATAAAATAGTTTCGCCAGACCACTATTAGGCAGCAAGTCCTTAACTTTAAAATTAAAACTCACTGTTTTTTCATTTGGGTGGGTACGACGCTTTATTTTGCTTTTAGGAATTCTAAAATCCTTAAAGATTGATTTCAAAACTTCCTTCTCCGTCATCCCAAATTGTGCTGATCTGAATCCATTGATCCTTGCTACATTTTTTCCAGACCGAAGGGTTTCAAGTGGCGCTGGGGACGGTTTGGCTTGGATCTCTTTCTTAGATATCACCAAGATTATTAAAACACATGTAACCACAGCCAAAGAAATAACTTTTTTCATGTTTTTTTTGCATGTTAAATTTCATCAATAATGGAAGATTAGATAAGATTAACCCTCTAAAGTAACAATAAATCAGGAACCACGAATTTCCGTTTGCCCATCCATAAAAGGGACTAGAACCTCTGGAATTTTAATTGAACCATCCGATTGATATCCATGCTCAACCAAAGCCGCCCAAATTCTTGGCACAGCTAACCCCGAGCCATTGAGAGAGTGCAGGAACTCTGGCTTTGCCTTATCACTACGACGAAATCTACTATTGCCTCTTCTTGTTTGAAAGTCAGAAAAAATACCGACGGATGAAACTTCTAACCACGACTTTGTTCCAGGAGAATAAACCTCTAGATCGTGAACCCGTGTTGATGAGAAAGTAACGTCTCCACTGCAAAGGTCTAAAACACGGTACGGAAGTCCTAACATTTTTAAAGGACGCACGGCATCATCCACCAGTAACTTAAACTCATCTTCCACAGCTTCTGGGGTGCACAAACGAACAAGTTCAACCTTATGGAACTCGTGCAGCCTCTGCATTCCCCTTGTATCTTTACCTGCTGAACCTGCTTCACGACGAAAACAAACTGTGTAAGCCATATAGCGTTTTGGCAGCTCATCAATAGAAAGAATTTCACCCGCATGCAAATTAGTCAGAGGAACCTCCCCTGTCGGAATAGCCCACAATTCGTCATCACGAAATCGGTAAGCATCCTCTTCAAATTTCGGAAGCGTGCCAGTACCTTTCATCATGTCGGGTCGAACAAAATGAGGCGGAAGAATTTCTTCGTTTTGTTCACTGTTGATCGAAAGAGCAAATTGAATCAGGGCCCGGTGAAGACGTGCACCATCGCCTCGCAAAAGGGCAAACATAGAGCCGCTCAGTTTGGCTGCACGCTGAGCATCAAAAATTCCCAATTTCTCCCCGATTTCCCAGTGAGGTTTAAATTTTTTTTCCTGGTAATCAGATTCATTATATCCTTCGACCTTAAGAACAATATTACAATCCTCAGAAAACCCATCTGGGCAATCATCGTCAGGGAGATTCGGGATCATTAATAACAGCTGTGATCGCCGTTCATCAATTTCTTTAAGTTCTTTCTCTTTAGCCTCTAGCTTTTTCTTTAGCTCCGGAACCGATGACTTAAGCTCTTTGGCTTTGTCCTCTTCTCCCTGCTGATAAAGAATACCTATATGCTTTGACTTTTCATTAATCTGGGCGCGAAGCCAATCTACCTCCCCAATAAAATTCTTACGATCCATGATCGCTTTATTAACCTCTTCAATCTGTTTAACAGATACCCCTTTACGAATTAGCCGTCGCTTAGTTTCCTCGTAATCATTAATAAACACATTCTGGTCTAGCATGGGCGTTGTGATTTAAAATATTAAAAATTGGTTTATGACTATGCAAGGAATCAACTTCAAACCCTGGATTGGCCGCGGGCAGTTTACACCATTTAAAGAATTGGGGAAATACCCTCTTACCAACAACCCGCTATGTATTCATTGCATTTGGGACAGGCACCATCTTGGAGATGATTTTGCTGAACGCGAAATCCGATACGTTTAATCAAAAGTTGATCGCATTGGGGACAATATGTATTCTCGGTATTCTCTACCTGTCCAGGCATGTTTCCCGAGTATACAAATTTAAGTCCGGCTTGTTTTCCTTTATCACGGGCTCTCAACAAAGTAGAAACAGATGTTCGCCCTCTATCCTGCATTTTATAGTCCGGGTGAAACGCTGTGACATGCCAAGGGATATCTGTTGAAATAGACGCTAAGAACTGGGCTATATTCGTAAGTTCTTCATCAGAGTCGTTATAGTCGGGAATTACCAGTGTAACAATTTCAGTCCACATGCCTGCTGTAAAAACACGGCGAATGGTGTCCATCACTGCTGGGAGGTTTCCTCCCAGTCTTCGGTAATTTTTTTCAGAAAAAGTTTTGAGATCGATCTTATAAAAATCCACCCAGGGCGCGATGTATTCAATCACCTCGGGTGTACCATGTCCGTTAGACACAAAAGCCGTGCGTAACCCTCTTTGCCGTGCCTCTCGGAAGACCTCTACCGCCCATTCGCTGGTGATTAAGGGTTCGTTATATGTCGACACAATAGTTTCCGAGCCGTTCCTCTGTGCAAGATCACAGATATCGGTAGCGGTCATTTGTGTTGATTCTAAAGTCGCCTGATCATCCCTTAGAGTCTGAGAGGTGAACCAGTTCTGGCAGTAGGCGCAACGAAAATCGCAGCCCAGCATGCCAAAACTCATGGCGAAGCTTCCTGGCAAGGCGTGAAAAAATGGTTTTTTTTCTATAGGGTCGTTATGAACACCAGCAACATAATTAAACGGGACCCTAAGTGTCCCCTCACTGTTATAACGTACTTTACAAACTCCCCGTTGGCCGGGTTTTAATTTGCATAAATGCCCACAGGCGGTGCAGATAAGAGAACCGCCTTCCAGCTTTTTTATAAGTTCGCCGGGCTGTGTATGATCATCGATTAGATTGAGGCGAGTATTATTCATAGGTTCCTCTCGGCTCAAAAATTTTAAGCCCTGTCATTCAGTACTTACACCTTCTGTCTTCTTGTCAAGTGCCCCCACCATCGTATGCCACGCGAGGCTGGCACATTTCGTGCGTGATGGATACTCTCTTATTCCCATAAATAAAGTAAGCTTACCCATATGATGTTTCTGTTTTTCCGGATCAAAATCGCCCAGAACCATCTTATGGAATTCGTCGAAAATCACTCGGCTTTCGTCAATATTTTTTCCTTTGAGATAATGGGTCATGAGTGAAGTGCTGGCTTTGGATATGGCGCACCCTGAACCTGTAAAACTGATATCCTCTATCATCCCTTCTGTATCATCTATTTTGAGATACACCGTTATATCATCACCGCATAAAGGATTGATCCCATGGCAACTGTGAGTGGGGTTTTCCATTTCACGGAAATTGCGCGGTTTACGATTGTGATCCAGAATCACCTGTTGGTATAGCTCGTTGTCGTAAGACATAACTTTTAAATCCTTTCAATCAAACTAAGGTCACTTATCGAAATTTAAAAATGTTTCACGCGCTCAGCGCGACACCACCTTAATATATACAATATATTATAGCCTGCATGGCTCTCGCTGAGGACAATAAAATTTAATGGGATTAAACGTTCAGGAAAAAAATTTAATGATCTTTCGTAGGCTTTCGGCTAGGGCATCGAGTTCTTCGAATTTATTGTAGAACGTCATTGAGGCCCGCGCTGTGGCTGGAACACCAAAACGGATCATTGTGGGTTGCGCGCAATGGTGTCCACCCCTGAGAGCGATTCCATCCTGATCGAGCATGGTTATGATATCGTGAGGATGCGCAGCATCCAGGTAAATGGACAGGAGAGCAGCTTTTTCTGCTGCATTGCCTATGATGCGAAGACCGTCGATATCACTCAGCAAACGAGTCCCATAGTCTAGCAGGCTCTTCTCATACTCGAAAATCTTATCCATCCCTATAGCGTTGAGATAATCGATTGCCGCACCAAGTCCTATCACCTGGCTGATTGGCGGAGTCCCCGCTTCAAACCGTGCCGGAGGTTTGGCGTAGGTTGTTTTTTCCAGGGTGACCTGCATGATCATATCTCCTCCCGTCACATAGGGTGGCATCGTTTCCATCACTTCCATTTTTCCAAACATCCCACCAATTCCACTTGGTGCGTACATCTTGTGACCTGAAAAGGTGTAAAAATCGCATCCGATATCCTGGACATCTACTTTCATATGCGGGGTGCTTTGCGCTCCATCAATAAGGACCTTCGCTCCGGCCGCATGTGCCTTGCGTGTGATTTCTTTTACCGGATTAATCGTCCCCAAAGCATTAGAAACATGGTTTACCGCCACAATGCGCGTCTTATCGGTCAATAACTTGTCATATTCTTCTATGATGAGCTCGCCATTATCGGCAACTGGAATGATCTTGAGTGTCGCTCCCTTTTCATCGCAAAGTACCTGCCAGGGAACCGTGTTGGCGTGATGCTCAATATTGGAGATGATAACCTCATCTCCGGGACTGACGAATTTGCGCCCAAAACTGTGCGCCACTAGATTAATTGATTGCGTGGTACCGCTTGTAAAGACAATCTCCTGCCGTGTAGGCGCACCCAAAAAGTTGGCAACTTTCTGCCGAGCTTCCTCGTAAAGTTGGGTCGAGCGTTCACACAACCGGTAAGAACCTCGTCTAACAGTCCCATATTCCTCCGAGTCGAACTGACTAACTCGGTCGATCACCTGCTGCGGTTTCTGGGTCGTCGCCCCATTATCCAGATAAATGAGTGGTTTCCCGCCTATCTCTTTTGACAAAATAGGAAAATCAGCACGGATTTTATCAACATCGATACAGGGATTTTCTGTAGAAAGGGTATTGGCATCACCCATGAAACATCTCCAAGTCTTCAGAACCTTTTACACGCATGTCGATAGAAACGCGATCTTTAAAAAAATAGCGCGGTTACCTATCGTTCGCTTCCAGTTTTTTAAGTAAGGTTTGATTGAGTTCTTCCACAACTGGCTTAAAAGGGATGTCTTGAATAACACTCCTGGCAAAACTCTGCGTGAGAATTTCCCTAGCCACAAACTCGGACAGCCCTCTTGTTTGTAAATAAAAAAGTTGCCCTTCTTCTAGTTGCCCGACAGTCGCGCCGTGAGCGCATTTCACATCATCCGCGAAAATCATCAAGTTAGGCTTGCAGTCCGCGTGTCCTTCATCAGAAAGCATTAGGTTATTGATGAGTTGGTCAGAGTTAGTCAACTGTGCCCCTTTATTGACTACAACGGTTCCATCGAAACTGGCTCGCGCGCGGTCGTTTATAATATTTTTGAAATGCTGGTGGCTAGTGCAGTTTTCTACCTCATGGTGAACACGGATGAATTGGTGTGACTGCTCATCGTTTTCCAATACACTCACTCCGCTTAGTTCCATTTCCGCTCCCGGCTCACTCAACCACACCTCATTATGATGGCGAACTAGCAGCGCTCCATTGGTTGCCTGGTATCCCAAGTATCGACTGTCGCGTTTTAAGTAAACCCGATTTTTTGAAAAATGCCAGGCATTTGTAGAATCTGCTTGCACTTGGATATGAGTTAGAGTGGAGTTCTCCTCCACAAACATATCCTGAACCGCATTGACGAAATAGTTATTACTATCACCAATATACTTCACAATTAATTTTAATTCCGACGAACGCTCCAGGTGGATGTACGCCCTTGGAATCGTCATCGTTGGTCCACTTTCACCACCGGTCGAAATGTTAAGAATCTGCAAAGGGGCTTCAATTTGTTTGTCCCTACCAACTCGAATCATAATGCCTTGATGCATGAAGGCACTGTTGATCGAGGCAAACACATCATTTTCCTGTTCAATGCTTTCTTGAAGTAAGTTTCTAACTGCGTCGTCCTTTACCGCATCTACCAACGACCCGACCTTGACAGCTGTACCAAGTGCGGTGACATCTGATAATTCAGAACGTAAAACACCATCCACAAACGTCAAGTGGCTACGCTCACAACCAGCATAGATGTGTTGTTCAATAAAATTCTGTTGGATAGAGCTTTCTGTTTTTAAGGAAAATGATGTACCCGCTAAATCCTTCGTATTGACGAAGGTGTACATCTCATGCTTCCGGTGGGGAAACTTCAGCCTTTCGAACCGGTCCAGAGCCTTTTTATTGAGCGGCAAAAGTTCCGGGCTAGGCCGGTTTGTATCAAGAAATTTTCTATGGAGATCAAAGATGGCCGATTCAGCAACGTTACCAGATTCCGCAATTGTACCCGACATAGAATCTCCTTAATTCGCTGTTGTCAGCCAGTCGTAACCCTGCGCTTCCAATTCATGCGGTAGTTCTTTGCCACCAGATTTAACAATTTTCCCTTGGTTTAGCACATGAACAAAGTCGGGCTTGATGTGATCGAGCAGTCGCTGGTAATGGGTAATGAGAATCAGCGCATTGTTATCATTGTTCAGTTTATTGACTCCGTTGGCCACCACCCGCAGTGCATCGATATCCAGTCCAGAATCGGTTTCGTCAAGAACAGAGAGCACGGGTTTTAAGATGGCCATTTGAAGAATCTCATTTTTTTTCTTCTCGCCACCAGAGAACCCATCATTACAATTCCGCTCTTTATACTTGTCTTCCATCCCAAGTAGATCCATCTTTTCCTGCAGGATATCGTCGAAATCGAGAGGGTCGACTTCATCCTTCCCTTTATTAACCAACTGGGCATTGTAGGCCATGCGCATAAATTCTGCGTTATTGACACCTGGAATTTCGACCGGATACTGAAATCCCATGAACACACCTGCCAGGGAACGTTCGTCGGTTTCCATCTCAAGAAGGTTTTTACCTTTAAACAATACTTCTCCCGAAGTCACCTCATATGCGGGATGGCCTACCAAAACCTTAGCTAGAGTACTTTTACCCGAACCGTTAGGACCCATGATGGCATGAGTCTCCCCCTTTTTAACCGTAAGAGAAATTCCATTTATAATTTCAGTTCCCTCAAATCCAGCATGCAAATCTTTTATTTCTAACATTAAACAAATTCCTATTATTAAAGTTGTAATTTCTTCTGCGGAGATATGCCAGCGACAAGCTTAAGACAACACTTGATCACTTTGCCATGCTTCTCGAAGAATGACCGTGAAAAAAACAATAACTGCTCAACCGACGCTGTTTTCGAGTTTCAAAGTGAGGAGCTTTTGTGCTTCCACCGCGAATTCCATAGGAAGCTGTTTGAATACATCCTTACAGAACCCATGAATGAGAGCGGCAATTGCATTTTCCCGCGAGATGCCTCGTTGCTCGAAATAAAACAACTGCTCTTCGCTGATTTTGGAAGTGGATGCTTCGTGTTCGATCTGCAGAGAACTGTTCCCCGTTTCGATATAAGGGAAAGTGTGAGCGCTAGACTTATCCCCGACCAGCATGCTGTCACACTGAGTATAGTTTCTTGCGTTGGTCGAGTTCTTACCCACCCTAACCAAACCGCGATAGCTATTGCTGGAATGGTCGGCAGAAATACCTTTCGAAATGATACTGGAGCGTGTGTTCTTACCAATGTGCATCATTTTCGTTCCAGTATCTGCCTGCATGTATCCATTGGTGAGGGCAACAGAATAAAATTCGCCAACTGAATTATCCCCTTGTAGGATACAACTTGGATACTTCCACGTAATGGCGGAACCAGTCTCCACCTGCGTCCAAGAAATCTTCGATTTTTCGCCCTGGCATTTACCGCGTTTGGTTACAAAATTATAAATGCCACCCTTACCCGTTTCAGGATCACCCGAGTACCAGTTTTGAACAGTGCTGTATTTAATTTCAGCATTATCCAGAGTAACGAGTTCAACCACAGCCGCATGCAATTGATTGGTATCAAACTGCGGTGCGGTACAGCCTTCAAGATAAGAAACATAACTGTTCTCAGCGCAAATGATCAAAGTACGTTCGAACTGACCTGTTTCTTCAGTATTGATCCTAAAATAGGTGGATAGCTCCATCGGAGAAATAGTGTCAGGCGGTATGTATACAAATGATCCGTCCGTAAATACTGCGCTGTTCAGTGCCGCATAATAATTATCACCCACCGGCACCACAGTTCCCAAGTATTCCTCGATCAGTTCAGGGTAGTCCTTCACCGCTTCAGAAAAAGAACAGAAAATAATACCCACTTCCATCAGTTTCTTTTTATGCGTGGTCGCAACGCTGACACTATCGAAAACCGCATCCACCGCGACATTGGCCAACTTCTTTTGCTCTTCCAGAGGAATCCCCAGTTTTTCAAAAGTGTTAAGGACTTCAGGGTCTACCTCATCTAGGCTTGCAAGTTTCTTTTTTGGCTTTGGAGCTGAATAATAGGAAATATCTTGAAAGTCAATCGGAGGATATTGAACATTTGGCCAAGCAGGCTCTTTCATTGTCAGCCATTTCTCGTAGGCCTTGAACCTAAAATTAAGCATGAACTCAGGCTCGCCCTTCTTCTTGGAGACAGCCCGGACCACTTCTTCATTAAGACCTTTAGCAAAAGTCTCGGATTCAACATCAGTCACAAATCCATACTTGTACTCATTATCCAGGGCTTCTGACACAGAATTCTCTTTAGTTTCCATTATATGGTTACTCCCTTTCAAAGGGAAATTACAATGTTATTAAAACTACTGATGTACTTTTTATTCCCGAGCCTAACTAGAATTCTTAGAAAATCTACATGTTAGGAACAACTATTAGCTCGTTATAAATATCTTTACGCAGGGCCTGCTCCATAAACGAAAGTGTAGCCCCCAAAGACGAACCGCAACTGCCGCACGCCCCCTGATACTGGATCATGACTTTTTCACCATCAACAACATCTAAAACCTGAACGTTTCCACCATCAGACATTAAAGCCGGACGAACTTTTTCGTCAAGAACCATATTGATTTGTGTAATTTGGTCTTCTTTTTTTAAATCCATCCAGGCCTGCTCAGCCATGGACAGCTCGGAAAAAGATGCCGCCTTTACATCCTGTTTATTTATCGATGCACTTGCCTCTGCTACTGCTTTCGCAGCAGGATATTCCTGTTGAACAACTTTCAGAATTTCTCCGACATTAGCAAAAGATTTTTGCTTTGATTCGGGAACTGCAGGGATGTCTGGCTCATCTCTGAGAAGAACTTCGATATCTTCCCCTTTCAACGAACAAGCCTCATCTACTGTCAGCCCTTTGATCATCGAACAAAGTGTTTCACCAATACCAACTGAGACTTTTCCACCATAAGCAAAAAACTTGGCGCTATAGACACGGTCTTCTACCCTATCAACCAACAGGTATATCTTGGTATCCTTGAACTTAGCCTCCACCAGTGCCATACCCTTAGCTCCCGCATCATCCTTATCGTATGCCCCGCGATGCTTAGGCTGAGTGGCAGCCTCATCAAATTTCTTAGAAAATTTTTGCTCAGCAACAGTCATTCAGAAGATCCCTATTATTATGCTCTCGGAGAGACGCTGCATCCAGTTGAGAGAACAGACTAAGTAACGCCTCCAACACCTTTTTACGGAAAATATCTTTACTCATTATAGGTCATCGCCCAAAGAAACTCAAATCATCCTGACCAAACCCAGTCCCCCGTTAGATGCTTCTAAGCCCTTAAAGATCTTTATATTAAATAAACTTGGACCCAAATACGGGTAAGAAACCCCAGAAGGGCCTCCACCAATAAATAGCACGTCATTTCGGGGTAATCAGTAATTTAAACTAATCGTGTGCATAATCCAAACAAAAAGGTTATAATTAACCTATTCAAAGCTCGTTTCACATAAGGAGAGGGCCCCGTGACGGCTCCAGTAACAAGTAATAAGCAAAAGCTGATTGATGGAATAGGGCGAACGATTGTCAACTTGCGTATTTCTGTGACCGATCGTTGTAACTTTCGTTGCACCTACTGCATGCCTGCGGACAACGTCGAATTCATGCCCCGTAACAAATTACTCACATTTGAGGAAATTACCCGAGTTGTCCAAGTCGTTTCTGGTATGGGGATTAATCGGTTGCGACTGACGGGAGGCGAACCGATCATGCGCAAAGATCTTCCGATTCTTATTCGTATGTTAACACAGGTGCAGGGTATAGACGATGTGGCTATGACCACTAACGCTTTCTTTCTTAAGGACCATGCGAAAGCTCTTAAGGAGGCTGGCCTCAAGCGCCTTAACATAAGCCTAGACGCGCTTGATCCAGAAAAGTTTCGTCACGTTAATCGCCGAGATTGCCTAAAAGAAGTACTAGAAGGTATTAAGGTTGCGGCAGCAATTGGTTTTAAATCAATCAAGATTAACGCGGTTGCGATGAGAAACTTTTCGGAAACGGAAATCATGCGACTTATTGAAATGGGCCGCTCCGATGGCTTTGAAATTCGTTTCATCGAGTTCATGCCCTTGGACTCAGATCAGACTTGGGAACGCGATAAAGTCTTATTTGGCCACGAAATTCTTGACCTTATCAGGGAAAAATATGAACTGGTACCAGTTGAAAATTCTCTGGAAATTGGTCCTGCCAGCGAATATGACTTTGCTGATGGCAAAGGACGTATTGGCATAATAACTGCGGTTAGTAACCCATTTTGCGACCATTGCAACCGGATCCGGATGACAGCTAATGGCAAACTTCGTACTTGCCTATTCTCCACCCATGAGACAGATCTTAAAGAACTCCTCCGTAGCAATGCGTCTGATAACGACATTGCAAAAGCAATCCAAGACGCGGTACTCATCAAAGAACCCGGACACAAGATAAACTTGGATGATTTCGAGCGCCCACAGCGAGCCATGCATGCTATTGGTGGTTAACTTGTTTTCTGATTGATGTGAAACTGCCCTTTTCCTGCTTTACTTTGTGTAAATTCCGTTTGAATTCTAGTGTTTGGTCGCACGCACTCTGCTATAACTGCTTAAGGTTAAGCTTATACAACCATGCAGTTACCTAGCGAATGTTTATGTTCTTCAATGATGTGTTAAGGTTCAAATTAAAGGCTCTCTGACACATTGCAATTACTTCACTAAAGATAAAATGGACCAATAATTTATTTCCTTTGCATTGCCTCTCGTCAAGAATCCATTACCCTCCGAATTTTCCTGGTTCTTTCTTTGGCCTTTTTCTTATGCTATTCTGGATCGTGAGAATATTATCCTTTGAAATAATTCTTGCTCATGTCACTAAAAACCAAACATCGTGATCTAGAATCTAGAATTGGCAAGCTGGGAAGTGCCCTAGTGGCATTTTCTGGGGGCATTGACAGTACTCTGGTACTAGCAGTTGCCAGTAAAGTTCTTGGCAAAAGAGTCCTGGCTATTACCGCTGAATCAGACAGTGTTCCCGCAAGAGAATTGCGTGCCGCTCAAGCTCTAGCTCAAAAATTAGGGGTCAAACATAAAATAATTAGGACTGAAGAAATGTCTTCATCTAGCTATCTGAAAAATCCGATAAATCGTTGCTATTACTGTAAGTCAGAACTTTACGGAAAACTTGCCAGGGTTGCCGCGGAACACCGGCTGGCCAGCATTCTCAATGGAATTAATCAGGACGACCTCGGAGATCACCGACCAGGAATTACTGCCGCAAAAGAAGCAGGCGTTATTAGCCCACTAGTAGAAAGTGGTTTTAATAAGAAAGATGTTCGCAATCTGGCGCGCGAGATAGGGCTACCAAATTGGGAAAAACCAGCTTTAGCTTGCCTTTCCTCACGGATACCCTACGGTCAACCTATTACCACAAAAAAGTTATCCATGGTTGAACAAGCAGAAGAGGTATTGCTTGCAGAAGGATTTCAGAATGTCCGGGTGCGCCATCATGATAATATTGCGCGCATCGAACTGCCAAAGGAAGACATCCCTAGTCTATTAAAAATCGACCTCTTTGAAAAAATCAACCTCCACCTAGAGAAAATAGGCTTTCAATATGTGACCGTAGATTTGAAAGGCTACCGCTCTGGAAGTTTAAATGAAGCCCTTAACCTAAATAATAAACAAGATTATGAAAGCGCGAAAAGGGCTGCTAGCTAATGTGGGAAGTTGAGCTAAAACCAGAAATCAGAAAAGAACTCAGCGATCCAGAAAGGTATGTCAAAGGAATGAACATGACATACAACGGTATGACCATAACCATGGTGGGAGTTGTAATGATGCTAATCCTCTACTTTACCCGCCCGGAGCACGTCCTTCACCCTTTCTGGATCCAATTACTCGGCCTGACGGTTGCTGGCTGGGGTGAATGGATTAAATTCCGCGCGAAGTAAGTCAATATTTCATACATCTTAGGACTAAGTACCCTTAGCAGATTTTTCCCCAAGCTCCTTAGACCGCCTAGTAGCACTTTCAACAGCGTTCATCAATGTGGTGCGGAGCCCACCTTCCTCAAGCTTATGTAATCCTGAAATCGTGGTGCCTCCAGGGGACGTCACCATGTCTTTGAGAACACCTGGGTGTTTTCCACTATCACGAGCAAGCTTAGCAGACCCTAAGACAGTCTGAATAGTCAAAATGTTAGAAACTTCTCGTGATAATCCAACCTTAACACCCGCATCGGATAAAGCTTCGATGATCATTAAAATATAGGCTGGGCCACTCCCACTAAGTCCCGTAACGGCATCAATATGAACCTCTTCAACATCAACCGTTTGCCCAATAGCTTCGAAAACATGGTGTACAACTTCCATGTCTATTTTAGTTACCCGGCTGCTAGCGCTAATGGCGGTCACCCCTTCTTGTACCAACGCTGGCGTATTGGGCATTGTCCGTACCACAGATATTTTCTTTTTGCCTTCTGCGTCCAAAGTATTTTCTATGGAGTTTATTGACACCCCAGCTACTACTGAAACAACTAGCTTGTTTTCATCGATTAAATCAGCAAAATGTTCCAACACATTTGTCGTTATCTGAGGTTTGACAGCAAGAATGATTATGTCACTTTCTTGAACTAACTCACGATTATCCGAGGTTGTCTTAACCCGGTATTCTTTATTCATATATTCTAAACGCTCAGATATCGTATCAGACACAAGAATATTTCTTTCCTCTATCGATGACCCTGTAATAAGCCCCTTAACCAAGGCTTCGGCCATATTCCCCCCACCAACAAACCCCAGTTTTTTATTGATCAACACAGCAATAATCTCCTGATAGTTTTAACCCAAAGCTTATCAAATAAATCAATCTTTTTTACAACCTGTTTATTATGAGGGAAATAGAAGCATCATTCAACCTATCGTCCCTTTCTTTTTAAAGGACGTGGTCCAAACAAGGCGGTACCAACACGCACTAGGGTAGCACCTTCCTCAATGGCCACCTCATAATCATTAGACATTCCCATGGACAGTTCATCAAGTGATACTCCAGGACCAGCTGACCTAGAGCAAACATCGCGCAAACCTCGTAGACGAACATAATGCGGTCGGGACTTTTCAGGGTTGGATTCATACGGGGGGATTGTCATCAAACCTTTTATCTTCAAACCCCTCAGAGACGTGATCTTACTAATCACTTCCATTAAACTTTTTGGATTGATACCAAACTTTGATTTCTCACCCGAAATGTTAACCTGTAGAAGTATAGGCATACACAACCCAAGGAGCTCGGCCTTTTCATGAATCTCCTCAGCCAAAGGCAAACTATCTACTGAATGAATCAAATCAAACAAATCAAAAACAAACTTAACTTTGTTTTTTTGTAAGTGGCCTATGAAATGCCATTCAATTCCATCACGGCCAAGGTTTTCTATTTTGGCCCTTGCCTCCTGTACTTTATTTTCCCCAAAAATTTTGGCCCCACTTCGGATTCCTTCGGAAACTGTCGCGGTACTAATCTCTTTGGTCACGGCTACTAGACGCACATCTCCTGGGTTACGTCCAACTCGTTTAGCCGCCGCAATAATACTTTGCTTTATCTGTTTAAAATTTTTAGCTACCAAGGAAGGCCCCTAACAATCAAAGTAATCTGGGCAAAAAGATGGAGAGTCTATTCCAAAACTTCAAATAGAAATATGCACGATAAATCGTCTTGTTTTCTAAAACAACAACCCTATATCACTAAGCAAGAAGTTCTCAACTTTCACCCAAATCTCTTACACAATAAAAGTTTGCAAAATCAGGCAAGTCATCCCGTCAACGTTGTTATTTCCAAAGTCTTGTGTGTTTTGTTTGAAACCTCAAATTTATTTTTTTCGTTTTTTGTACTTATGGGCCTCATGAGTTTTTTCCAATTCTTTTTTTCCCAGGCACGGGCTTCTTCGTAAAAACGATATTCCATTTCCTTTGCCTTGAATTGAGGATGATGTGCCACCCACATCCCCTTTTTCCGCTTCATAGGCGCCCATTGATGGCACATCTCATGATACATAGTCAATTCCAACACGTATTGAGGCACAAAATCACATTGTAATCGAGGATGGATTCGAATGATTTTTTTTTCCGGATCGTAAGAACCAAACCTAAAAGAAGTAAGGTTTTTCTTGTTTACTTTTTTGCCCCACTCCACGCTGGCTTTAATCTTGTTTTTAAAATAATCGGCATTCAACCGATCAAACATTTCCTTCAAGTCAATCTTTCCGTTTAATTTAAGTTTCAATTTTAGCTTAGAATTATTAGCCACCCTTTCTCTACCGATAAGAACTCTCACAGTTTCTTTCAAACCCTCCGGCAAACTTCTGTCAAGTGAGAGTTTTGATAGTAATTTTTTTTCTAATCCCACAGCAACTTCATCTTTACAAACATCGAAATAATCAAAATACACCGCATTAAATATCTCTGTATCAATTTTTAAAAACTGAAGATCTATTTTAACCTGCCCCATAAAATCGAATCCCTCCTTATGACATTTGAAGAGTCTGGAATAGACTTTGACGTTTTTTGCATTCTCAGGAACGGGGCCAAAAACAACGCTACCTAGTCTTAAAAAATTACCAGCAGCAGGGGCAGATGTTTTCTTCATGATAACTTTCACCTTTCTGTTGGAGAGAACCTCAGTTACAACATCAAGAAAAATAATACTTTAACCAAGATATGATGTCCATAGGCAAATGATTATAAGTTGACCCGGGGGAAACTTAAAACGTGTCACCTATATTCCTTTTTGCGTGGCTTTACATCAAATAAAAATTCCTTTAAGGTTAGGTTATATAAAAAAATACTTCTTCGAAGATTAAGTTATGAAAAAAAATCTTTTTATTTTTATATTTTTTGTTTTCTCTGCTTGCACCATCGCTCAGAAACCAGAAACTATCGCGCTAGCTTATGATCAGATAGCAGACATTAATCTGTTCTTGTCCACGACTGATCAAAAGGTAGAAGAACAAGTGATTGAACGTTTGAAATCAAATGACATCGATCCTTCCATAATCAAGCTCGTTTTACAGACAATGCTTCCAACATCCAATATAAAACCAACTGGGCTTCAACCAAGTTTAAAGTTTAGAATGCATGGGAAAACATATTCTTACGCGCTCTACGTTCCAGAGTCGGCGAAACCAAACATGCCAATGATTGTAGTCATGCACGGCATGGGAGGAACAGGGGCTAACACAATACCAGCTTGGGTAAGTCGTTTGCGAGACGAATTTGTTATCCTTTGCCCAACCTATCCAATGGGGGCTTGGTGGTCTAAAAATGCGGAAGAATTCGTCCTCAAAGTAATTAATAAAACACGTGAAAATTATTCCATTGACGCCAATCGCATTTTCCTATCTGGGCTTTCGAATGGGGCTATTGGAACCTACCTTATAGGGATGTTCTATCCTGACCGTTTTGCGGGCATAATACCCATCGCGGGAGGTATCAGCAAACAGCTCATGTCTTTTCTAGTTAATCTAAACAACACACCAGTTTATATAATTCAAGGATTGTTCGATCCTATGTTTCCAATCCAACTCACTCGTCGAACTTACAAAATTTTGTCTGATTTTAAATCGCCGGTTGTTTATCACGAACATAAAAAACGTGGGGCAGCGCATGGAGGACACTTTTTGCCAGAATCAGAAGTTCCCGATCTAGTTGAATGGCTTATGAAGCAAAAACGAGACACTTCTCCAAAAGTGGTACGCATCGCCAGAGAAGAAAATCATATGAAACGTGTTTTTTGGGCCAGCATAACCCAAGGATTCAAACTGGCTGCCTTACAACCTCCAGGCCCTGAAATGGAACACCGCAACGAGCATGGTGGAAAACTAGCCACAATGTTTGCAATCGATGAAGGAAATAACCGTTTCATGGTAAGAGGCAAAAATGTTCTTGAATTTGAAATGCACCTTTCCGCCGATCGTATAGACTTTACAAAACCTGTGGTCGTTATTTTTCAATCAATCCAAGAAAGCGGAAAGCAATATACTCCAGGCGAAAAGTTTGTAGTATTTAACCAAAAAGTAGAAAAAGATATCGGTGTCCTTCTAAGGGGATTCAAGGAGTTTCGAGATCCAAACTTTTTATTTGATTCTAAAATTACCGTTTCCACGAAAAAGGATGTCCAATTTGCCGCCTTACCATGAATCTACCTGGGAATGTTGAAAAAAAAAACTATTTGCTGGGAAATTCGCGAGATCTTCTCGGCTGGGCTCTGATACAAGAAGCTCTTGCGGGCTATGCCTGTTCTCTTGTAGCGTCCAACCTTTGTCGTTCATTAGTTCCCTATAAAGATATTGAACCCGCAAATGATGCACTTAATGCGACAGCCGAAATGCTGGAACTTCTTGCCAGCGGAGACTCTTTTCCCATCAATCCTTTTGATGATTTTCTCCCAACTCTTGATGAAGCTAAGGAAAGGCAGATTCTAGAGCCATCGAAGTGTTTTTCTGTTTTAAAATTGTTGCGTATTGCGCGCAATGTGCGGAGTTGTATAGAAAAACAAGTTGACCTCCCTCTTCTAAAATCATTAAGTAAACACATTGACCCACTTTCTTCTATATTCAAGGAACTCAATCGATGCATCGATGATGAAGGAGAAATAAAAGAGAATGCTTCACCTGAACTAAAGCAAGCACTTCGCGATGTAATTTCGGCAAAGCAGAAGCTGGAATCTAAAATTACAAGACTTCTATCCAGCGACGCTTATAAAGAGGCAATCCAAGACAACTATCACACAGAAAGAGAGGGTCGGCTGGTCGTACCTGTAAAGTCAGATAAACGTTCACAAGTAGATGGAATTGTTCATGATAGTTCGGGAAGCGGTCAAACTGTTTATATGGAACCCTCATCCATTGTTCCACTCAACAATCAATTAAAAATAAATAGACTCACTGTAAACCGCGAAAAGAAAAAGCTTTTGCAGTTACTGACCAAGCAGATAATTGACCGTAGTGAAACAATTACGTCAAACATGGAGATACTAGTCGAGCTCGATCTTATCCACGCTCGAGCCAGACTAGCACAGGTGATGGGAGCTCGTAAGTGCCCTATTGAATTCGGTTGCGAATTACAGCTCAATAAAGCCCGCAACCCGGAATTGATACTGAGTAGACAAGCTGTAATACCTAACGATATCGCCTGGAGCAAGTCTACTCGTGTAATCATCATATCAGGCCCGAATACTGGTGGAAAAACAGTGACTCTTAAAACGGTAGGTCTAATGTCTCTTATGGCTCGCGCAGGATTATTTTTGCCTGTAGAAGAAGGGTCACAAATCCCATTTTTCCCCGAGGTGTATGCCGATATCGGCGATGAGCAGAATATAGAACTAAGTCTCTCAACATTCTCGGCTCATCTAAAAAAAATTATCCACATCGTCAATCACGCTGTTTTAGGTTCACTTATCCTGCTTGATGAATTGGGAATAGCCACCGATCCACAGGAAGGAGCATCGCTGGCAGAAGCAGTACTTAAAGAACTAAGCAACAAAGGTGTGACAACCCTTGTATCTACTCATTATTTGGCATTAAAACTTCTCGCCCAAACACATAATGGGTTTCTCAATGCATGCACAGAGTTTGACCCTAAGTCACAGAAACCAACATACCACCTTATTTTTGGGGTGCCAGGTCACAGTGCCGCTATAGCTACTGCCGAGCGACTTGGCCTAGATGTAAAAATAACGAAACTGGCAAGAGAAATCTATCAGTCTCGAGATACAAGGGCAGACACACTTCTAAAAGAATTGACGCAACAACGGATGGAGCTACAAAAAGAAAAGAAGGACTTGCAATCAAGGAAGCTTGAATTAGAAAGTTTAGTGAGACATCAATGTTCGCTCACTGAGAGTCTGCGTCAACAAGAGCAAAGTTTTAAACTTGATAAGTCGAAGCGAATTCAATTGGCTGTACGCCAAGCAAAAATTGAATTGCGCCAAATAATGCAAGAAGCTAAGGGAACCCGTGAAATATCAAAGCTACGAAAATTAGAATACCAAATGGGCGTAATAGGGCGACTACCACTGTCTGCTCACCGAAGTGATCTTTCTGAGTGGGATGTTCCCCCTGAAAAAATGAAGGAAGGTGATGCTGTATTAATTGCAAGCTATGGAGCAACAGGAATACTTTTGGAAGACCCTAAGGGGAAAAAAAAGGTTCGAGTTAGGTTGGGCAATATTGAGAGTGTTATGGAAACTAAGCAGCTAAGAGGCAGCCTTAAAAGAAAAAGTACTACAGCAAGGAAACCTAAACAAATAAGTGTGAATATTAATACAGAATCTACATCAAAAGTGAAAACAACTTGTGATCTACGTGGAATGAATTCTGATCAAGCGCTTGTGACCATGGAAACTTTCTTGAGTCAGGCGATTGTTAACGGAATTGAGCGTGCGACAATCATTCATGGGCATGGAATGGGTAAGATCAAAAGCCTGGTCAGAGAATACCTTTCCTCGACCGAAATGTGTAGGGACTTTTCTCCAGCTCCAAGAGAAAACGGGGGGGATGGCGCAACAATCGTTATATTCTAGACGAATGATCTACTAGCAAAAGACAAAAGTATACTTGTTGAAAAAAACCACTCATTTATTCAAATACTTTGACCAGGTGATCAAATCTTTTTTTCGATTGCTTAATTTTTTCTTCATTGCCCAAAACACAGACATTTCCAGACTCTTTGATTTTCCGAAATAAAGAGGCATACGATTTAATATCTTCTAAACGAGTAGACAGTAATTCATCTCGACGTTTCTGCTTTAACTCGTACGTTTTGCCTGTAAGATACTCAACCATTGATACGGCTCCCTTTCGGTCTGCTGAAAGCGGTGGATCTAAACGTCCGACGCAACCTATTAAAATTTTAGTTAATTCCTTATCCGAAATATCTAAGCTTTCAATATAATCTGCGATCTGATCGTATAGATCTAGAGTCTCTGTCAAATTTGGATCTCTGTAGGAAACTAATCCGTAATCACCACTGAGTGAATCAAATGAACTTTGAGAACCATACGCCCCTCCCTGAACACGAACTCGATCCCATAAATAGCAGGTGCGGAGAACTGCGTTAAGAACGTCGAACTGCCCACTATATGCCATACCTAAATCAAACAAGTTAGCTCCCTTCCCAACGAACTGGACTGAACTGGCAGTTAAAAAAGCTTCATTAACTAATCCGGATGCAAAATCAAGAGGTACGGGAGGTTTCTTTTCATCAGACAAATTCTGAGTTAGCGCCATGACTCCCTTTTCAATTTTCTTATAGTCATTCTCGGGGGCAGTGATATTCACAAAAATATTTTCTTGCGTAAATAAATTTTTTGCGACACTCTTGAATTCTTCTGCCACTTCATCTGGATTCTTCATTGCACGAACCAGCAATTTCTCCAAAAATTTATAAAGAGAAATTCCTTCCGTCAGCTCGTTGTATTGACCTAGGGGAGACTGGTATGACTGCAATCGAGACAATACAAAGTGATTCCCAGAGGAAAGAATAGAGTCTTCCATATCAGCCTTCGCACTCTTTATTATCTCGATTAAACGCTTGGGATTGTTAAAATCATATTCTCCTATCAACTCTTGCCAAATATCTAAAAGATGGTCCAAGTTTTCCATAAGTACTTTTCCACTGAAGAAAACATGGGACAGTATACGCTTATGATCACTGATTGAAGCTGAAGTAAAGTGCCAGGATCGCAGTCCACCAGTATGGATACCCAATAGTTGTGAAATTTCCATATAACTGTGATGACGCGTTCCCATCCCTAAAACCAAATTACCAACAAGCGAAAGATATGGAACTTTTTCAATAGGGACACTGAGGGCATCGAATCCAATTTGGATGTAAGCTATTTTATTTGTGAACAAATCGTGGAACAGGATCTTAGGCTTAGAATCTCTTTTCACTTCCATGGGAAAACGCTCACTCTCAGTCTCAATATCTTTCAGGTCTAAACTTGGGAGTTTTTCCAAGTTTTCTAGAGAGTCAGGTTTAATCTGCATTGCCTGGAGTTTTTTTGTCCTCATGACCAGGTCATCAATATCCTTGGGGGACATAGAGGCCTTTAAGGCTCTCATATTTTTTCTGACTTTGGCCTCTTTCTTTTTCTCTAGATCTGGTTTTGGTTTAGCAAGCATTACGCTTTGATGATTATTATTTAAAAGATACTTATCTATTAAGTTCTCAAAGTATCGCTCCTTTGACTTACTTTTGATCTTGCGCATAACTTTGTCATATTTTAAATGCATAAAAGGATCTGAATCATGCAACCATGAAGCTAAAGTCTGGATGTTGTAGACAATACCTTTTGGAAAACCACCGAAATTAGACTCGCGCAATTTAAAATCGACTGTATTTACGGCAGACTTCACCATATTTTCTTCAATTCCATCGTCTACCATATTTTTCAAGGTAGAAAATATAAGCTCAATAATTTTTTCTTCATGATCACCCTCCGTCCCTTTCAGCCCCACAGCAAAAGTTGTCTCAAAACGATTGTCATCAAACCCGCCACCAATGATCTCGCTACCAAGTTCAGAGTCAATAAGCGTTTTACGTAAAGGGGAAGCTGAAGTTCCGATTAACAAGTAACTCAAAATACTAAAGGCTAAACAATGTTCATGGTTGGTTGATTTATCCAACTTGAACCCCACAACTACAAAGGTTTTTTTATCCAGAGATTCATCTTTTGACACAGGATAAAAAATAACTTTCCGCTTAGGTTTGCTAAATCGCCTTTGAATACTTACCGCCGACTCAACTTCAATAGACTTAAAAGCCTTGAGATAATTATCCTGAAGAAAGTTAAGGTATTCTTCTGTATTTCCATCACCGTAAAAGAAAATACGACTGTTTGATGGGTGATAATGCTTGCTGTGAAAATTTTTAAACTCGTTGTAGGTTAACTCTGTAATCGCTTCTGGATCTCCGCCTGACTCAAACCCATAAGTTGTTTTTGGAAAAAGGGAGCGCACTAAGTGCCGATCTAGAATGCTTTCTGGGCTTGAAAAGACTCCCTTCATTTCATTAAAGACGACTCCTTTATAGGTAATATCTTTATTAGGAAGCTCCAGCTCATGATGCCATCCCTCCTGCATAAATGTCTCTTCTGTAATGTTTGGATAAAATACCGCATCGAGGTAAACATCCATCAAGTTAAAAAAATCATTCTTATTACGACTTGCGACCGGATACATGGTTTTATCAGGGAAAGTCATCGCGTTAAGAAAGGTCTGTAAACTTCCTTTCAACAGTTCAAGAAATGGTTCTTTGACCGGATACTTGCGTGACCCGCAGAGCACACTATGTTCTAGGATATGAGCAACCCCTCGATCGTTAGACGGCGGAGTCTTAAATGTTGCGCTGAAAACTTTATTGTCGTCATCATTTTCCATGACAAGAACTTCTGCGCCAGTTTTTAAATGTGTGAATAGTAAGGCCAGGGAATTCAATTCAGAAATCGATTCCCGCTGGCTCAACCGGAATCCAGAATAACTTTCTCCTAAGTTGAAACTCATTATTATCCTTTCGTATTTTCATTGATTACAAACATTAACTTTCGTTTGTAAAAATAATTTTTCATCCGATTTGGATGCTCAATTTAATACAATAGATTCATTTTGACCCATTGCAAAAAAAAACACTTTAATAAACTGTTAAGTCTTGATATCTAAACCAATCGGGCAATGATCCGAACCTATCACCTCAGGGTATATGAACGAATCTTTCACCTTGCCCCTTAAATCCTCAGTAACAAAAAAATAATCGATACGCCACCCTATGTTCTTTTTACGAACATTGGCCCTGTAACTCCACCAGGTGTAGTGGTCTGGTTCTTGGCAAAACTCCCGAAAAGTATCGATATATCCGTGTGCCACAAATTTGTCCATCCAGGCCCTCTCTTCCGGGAGAAACCCTGAGTTTTTTTCATTGGGCTTTGGGTTTTTTAAATCGATGGCCTTATGCGCGGTATTGACATCTCCAGTAATTACCAATTTTTTACCCTCCTTACGCAAAATCTCACAATGAGCTAGGAAAGCATCATAAAAATCCATTTTGTATTCCAAGCGCTCCGGACCACTGGTACCATTAGGAAAGTATATATTCAAAAGATCAAAGTCTTTGTATTCTAATCTAATAATTCGTCCCTCTACATCAAACCTATCCACTCCCATCCCCAGATATATTTCTCGGGGTTTTTTCTTACTTAAAATGGCCACACCACTGTAACCCTTACGCTGAGCCGGGTTCCAAATCGCATGATATCCAGCGGGATCTGCCATTTCTTTTGTCAAGTCATTCGGCGTTGCCTTGATTTCTTGCAGACACATTATGTCGGGTGCCTCAGCTTGAAACCATTCCATAAAGCCCTTGCGAACAGCTGCGCGCATACCGTTCACATTCCAGCTCAAAATCCTCATATCCATTCTTTCACTTGAAAGCCAACTAATATTTGATCAGACACAAAAAAATGCCTCCTCAAAACCAATTCTGGGACGAATATACTCTCATAAAAGCTAAGTTGAACCTATGAATAAACCATAAATATATGATATTGGCGTTATCAAAAATTTCAACTGAATAACCGCCCTTGAAAAAGCATGACAAAAATATTTATCCAATAACAAAGTCATACTCTATAATCCTTATAATGATATTAAAAATATAGAAGATATGCCTATACAAGAATTACTAGTCAAAAATCTAAAAGTATCTTTTACGACTCGTGAAAAAGAATTAGTAGCGGTCCGTGGAATCAGCTACCAACTCAACCAGGGGGAAACACTCGCGTTGGTTGGAGAATCCGGTTGTGGCAAAACGGTAAGCGCCCTGTCTATACTAAAGCTTGTTCAAGAACCGCCTGGAAAAATATTTAGTGGTGAGATTATCTTTGATGGCACAGACCTTCTTAGGCTGACAAAAAAAGAGCTACAGGATCGACGTGGACGAGATATCGCTATGATCTTCCAGGATCCAATGACCTCGATGAATCCTGTCCTCACGATCGGTGAACAAATAACTGAAACACTCCTACGCCATACAACTCTTTCCCGCAAGGAAGCTAAAGATAAATCTCTTAATCTTCTAGAGCAAGTAGAAATTCCTTCTCCAAAGCACAAATTAGATCAATATCCACACCAATTGAGCGGGGGAATGCGGCAGAGAGCTATGATCGCCATGGCACTTTCATGTTCTCCGCGCATTCTTATAGCCGACGAACCAACAACCGCGCTCGATGTTTTAGTACAAGCACAAATATTGACCCTGCTAAAAAAAATAAAAAATGATACAAAGATGTCTATTCTGCTGATCTCTCATGACTTAGGAGTCGTTGCTGAAGTCGCAGAACGTGTCATGGTGATGTACGCTGGCGAAATAGTAGAGTCGAGACCGGTTCGTGATCTTTTTCGTTCTCCCCTGCATCCCTACACCATAGGACTCATGAAATCGATACTCACTCTGGAACCGACCCAACAGGCTCTCTCAAAGCTAAACGAAATATCAGGTGCAGTTCCTGCACTTTCTCAAATTCCTTCTGGATGCCCTTTTCACCCTCGCTGCCCCTCAGCGGAGGCCCGTTGTAAAACAGACAAACCAAAACTTAAAGAAATTGCCCACGCGCAGTCCGTGAGCTGTTGGTTACACTAATGAAGACTCAAAATTTTTCCTCGAAAACCATCTTACTCGAGGTGAGAAACCTTAAAAAACACTTTCGTATAAGCACGACCAATCAGGCTACAGAAACCGTATATGCTTTGAATGGTATTTCATTTCTGCTTCATGAAGGAGAAACGCTAGGACTCGTCGGAGAATCCGGTTGTGGCAAATCGACAGCTGCGCGTGCGATATTACGATTAATAGAACCTACCTCCGGAGAGGTTTTTTATCAAAACCAGAACCTGATTCGTCTTAAACAAAATAAATTGCGTGCCCTTCGAAAGGAAATGCAAATTATATTTCAAGACCCCTCTGCTTCCCTCAACCCAAGAAAGCAGATTAGAAAAATACTAGAAGAACCTTTTGACATACATGGACACACCGACTCAACAAAGAAAAAAGAACGAGTCGCATGGTTATTAGAAAGGGTTGGCTTGTCATCCGATCAGGCAGAAAAATACCCGCACGAATTCAGCGGTGGACAATTACAGCGCATTGGAATAGCCCGCGCCATCGCGTTGAACCCAAGTTTAATCATTGCTGATGAACCAGTCTCTGCTCTCGATGTTTCGATTCGGGCTCAGATCATAAACCTGCTGCTTGATCTAAAAGATTCAATGCAAATATCTTATTTATTTATTTCCCATGATATGACCATCGTTAGACATTTTTGTGACCGTGTAGCCGTTATGTATCTTGGAAAAATTGTTGAGATCGCCGACAGTGTATCGCTTTATAACCATCCACGTCATCCTTATACTGAAGCATTATTGGCCGCGATCCCATCGATTAATCCAAATTCAAGTAAACAGCCCTTAAAAATAAAAGGCGACCTACCAAGCGCTATCGATATGCCAAAAGGATGTGCTTTTTACTCGCGATGTCCCATTCGAGAAAAAAAGTGCGAGCAATCTGTCCCGCAACTCAAAGAAAAATATTCTGGTCATCAAGTCGCCTGTTTTCTACGCGAGTAAAATTAAATCCATGAAGAAGACCCTAATTTCCATATCATTTTACTTTGTGACTTCAAATGGCCTTGTCCCCCATTACTTTAGATTTACCTCTAAAAATAAAGAGTTGGAGGTGGTTACTAATCTCGACCTCAATCGGTTTCAAGGAACCTGGTACGAGATTGGGCATAATCCCTGGTTTCCAAAAAAAGGTTGCTTTGCCATGATTGCCCATTACAAACTTACTGGCGAGGGAAAAATCAACGTGACCAACGTCTGTCGAAAAAATGGTTTTGACGGTGAAATCAGAAAAGTTACTGGAACAGCATGGGTGGTAGAACCCGCAAACCGAGCTAAATGGGAGGGGTAGTTTTGTGCGCGTTTGACCGATTAAGCAATAATTTTGCGCGGGTCCTTCAGTTTTCGGTTGCTTGTTCTTTGGTGGGTAATCCACGAACCGGCGAAGCGTGATGAAGAATCATCTTCCATTCACCATCGACCTTTTTGAAAAGATTAGTGGCATGGACCTTGGATAATTGCACCCCACTTGTCGTTATTGAAAATAGGTTTTCTTGGCAAGTTACCCAGGCAAGGTCCTCAGATGCTGTCACCTCGACATGCGAAAGTTTGATTTCCAAGTCCTGTCCAGTTTCAAAAATTCTCCGCCAACTTTCAATAATAGGTTTAAATCCGGTCAATACATCCCAACCCGGATGAAGACACTGCGCTATTGGATCATCCAACCAAGTTCGGATCATAAGATCCAAATCATTCGTATTAAAGGCATCGTAAAATCTTTGATTTGATTCCAGTGCCACCAGTTTATTCTGCATAAGCCATAACAACCAGAACAATTTTTAAGATTTTTTTAGCAGGTACTCTATGGCTTCAAACGTTTCCTTAGATTCCCAGTTTTTCGCACCATCAACCCGTGCTACAACCCGCCCCTTGCGGTCAATCACATAAGTGAATGGGACCGTCATGGAAGGATAGAGCCGCTCCACCTCTCCTTTAGAGTCAAGTAAAACAGGAAACGAAAGATTATGCTCATCAACAAAAGATTTTATTTGCGGTGTCGCATTTTTGTCCATAGTCACGGCCAAAACTGTCACCCCTTCAGAACGGTAACGGCGATACAATTTTTCGAATGAGGGCATCTCCACTCGGCAAGGAGCGCACCAGGTTGCCCAAAAGTTAAGCACAACAACTTGCCCTAGATAACTTTCCAAGCTATCAAAATTTCCCTTTAAGTTTCTCAAGGTAAAACGAGGCGCCAGGTACCCCACATCTGATTTTTCTTGATTAAAATCTTTTCTGGTCTGGACATCTTTAACAGATAGTGGCGACTCTAAAAAATGTTCAAAGAAAAAAAGAATGCTACCGATAAAAAGAACAGCAAAAAGAAAGATATGTTTTTTAACGGGAATATAAGTAACCTTTTTTGAGTCGCTCGACTTCATCTTTCATTTTCTCAACTTGTATTCTTTGCCCCATCAACACAAAATAAAGCAGCGTAAAAGCTCCCAGGGACAATAGAAGGGTGACCACCATGGAAGGATCCATCCCTTGACCTAATCCTTCCGGTGATATCATTTTAGGTTGTGGGTGAAATGTGCGCCACCAAAGAACAGAAAAGTGGATGAACGGGATATCAAGAAACCCGACTATACCCAAAACGGCGGCAAAACGTGCGCGCATGGACCCAGCATCAGTCTGGTAACGAAGCATCAGGTATGACACATAGATGAGCCACAATATCAATGTCGATGTCAGACGCGCATCCCACACCCACCAAGCCCCCCAGATAGGTCTTGCCCAGATCGGTCCTGTGATCAAAACCAGAGAACAAAAAATCACACCGATCTCTGCGGAGGCAAGGGCATAAATATCCCACTCTCTTTCCTTCTTCCATAAAAAAAGAATACTACTAAGAAAAACAATAAAAAAAGCAAAGAATGCTAACCATGCCGCAGGAATATGAAAATACATTATCCGCTGTATCGCCCCCTCCGTTTGTTCTGTAGGCACAAAAATAAATATAGCCATCATCGCAGCTAAAAATGCCGCGATGGTAAGCCAAGCTAAAATTGGACTTTTATGATTACTCGTGTCACTCACTTTTTGATTCTTTTTCGAAAGACTCTTTTATTAGGGCTAAATCATTTTGCAAAGATTTTTGATGTTTTTTGATACGAAAGAGATAATAAAAAATCCCAGCCCACACAAACACATTGGCTGCAAATAAATATTCCAGGTTATCCATTCAACTCACTCCTCTAAAACAAAATCAATCGTCATTATCGAAACCGCAATGTATATAACATCAAAACATAAGGTCAAGCTCACCCAGTTCATCATGTCCGATAATGGCTCTCCTGTCAGCACCTGCCCTGTCATCTTAACCGATCCAATTACAATAGGAATAATCAGTGGGTACAGGAGGATCGGTAACATAATATCACGCGTTTTAAGATTCGCCGACAAAGAAGAAAGAAGCGTCCCTATCGCGCAAAAACCAAGTGTCCCGACGAAAATCACATAGATTAACGGTATGATATTTGAGAGGATATCAATATTAAAAAAAATCATAAAAAGTGGTAGCATGAAGACTTCCATCGTTAGCAAAAAAATAAGGTTACTCAGCAGCTTTCCAAAATAAAGTGCTGTCCTATCCGCAGGCGCGAGAAGTAAACCCTGCAAACAGTCATTTTCTTTCTCCAACATAAACGAACGATTAAGCCCTATTGTTCCAGCAAATAAAAATGCCACCCACAATACACCAGGGCCAACTTCACTTGCCTTAACTATACTGAGGTTGACCGAAAATATAAAAATAATGATAACAAGAAGCGCAAAAATAAACATCGAACTAAACAGCTCGCGCGTCTTTAACTCCGTAATAAAATCCTTCCAAACAATTGCCACAACTTGATTGATATACTTATTCATAACGATAACAAAACTCTCTATTTATATTTTACCTTTCCAATGTTTCTGTATATATATTTTCAAAGTTTTCTCGATCAACTTGGGCCAAAGGTTCCATAAACAAAAACTTTCCTCGGCTTTGTATTGCCACCTTATCGCACATTTCAAGGCCGCAGGAAATATCATGCGTGGTCATAATGAGTGTTCGCTTACCCGTATGCAATTTGTGAAGATGTTCCTTGAGTATATTTGTTGCCTGTAGATCTAATCCGGTAAAAGGCTCGTCTAGAAACAAAACCGAAGGGTCATGCAAAGTTGCTCTGGCAATACTCAAACGCTGCTGCATTCCTCTGGAAAAAGTCCGCACCCTATCATGACGGCGTAGTTTAAGCCCAATCTCAGCAATGGCTTGATTGGCTTTAGTCTCCGGGCTTTCTAAACTATATAGCTTTGCATAAAATAAAAGGTTCTCAAAAGCCGTGAGGTCCAAATATAAACAGCTAGCATGTGATATTACTCCTATTTCTCTTCGCAATCTCACATCATTCCCCAACGCATCGAAACCTGCCACATAAGCTGACCCTGAAGTAGGTTGGGTGATACCGGATAAAATCTTGATTAGAGTCGTCTTACCAGCCCCGTTTGGACCAAAAATAGTGAGAAACTCCCCTTTGTTTAAATCAAAACTGATTCCACCCAAAGCCTGCAGGTAACCAAAGTCCTTTCTGAGGTCTCGAACTATAACGGCGGCATTAGGTGAAACAGGATGGGCTTGGTCGTTCATGCGAGGTACCATCGCAGGCCAAGAGCTTCGGTCTGAAGCCAATCAGCGAATTTTGGGCTACACCAAAAATAACCTCTAACGCCAATCAACCATTTTTTCAAAGAGATTTTCATTAAGCTAGGAGCAACTTTTTTGCGGATGACTTACCGATTTTTTTTTCTATCTTTTTCGAGCCTATCTATTTGTTTAAGGGTAGCAATCCCCTCCCCTTCAAGTTTTTTAAGTGAAATGTCATGGTCTTCCTTTGATATTTTATCGGTTTTAAGATCAACCTCGAGCTCTTTGATCGAAAGTAAAACCTCTTCCTTACGCACCAAAAGGTGTTTAAACTCCTCTTCCATCGGATCAATCTCGGGAAACGGACGAATTTTTGGCAGTTTACTAAATAGTGGAATACCAACAGCGATGGCGATCCCTGCAATCAAAAGAAGTTCTATAAAATGAGTAAAACTCATGTTTACGTTTCCAACCGCTTAAGCTCGTTTTGCAAGTCGCGGGAAAATTTACTAGAACTCTCGTCACTGGGTTTACCTTTATCATCAGAAGTATCATCAATTTGATTGTCTGATAGCTCTGCTCTGGCCTTGTTATTTGCAGACCAAGTATTGAGAAGCCTGCGTAATCCTACCCCACCAATCAAGAGAGCTCCAAATGGCACCACCCATGCTGTGAGGTTGAATCCTGCTTTGGTGGGAGAAGAAAGTACTGTTTCGCCGTATTCTGTAATCTGTTGTTGAATAATTTGCTCAACTGTTATACCCGACTCAAGCATTTTAGTAAATTTTTTGCGGGTTTTAGCGGCCGTGGAACAAGTACAGTTTATAAGTACCTTGCCACACTTGTCATCGCACTTGCACATTAGTGCGTTTTCTAAGTCAGCAAGAATAGCTCCCGCATCAGACGATTTCACATTCACAATAAATATGAAAAGGGTCACTAAAAATACTACGCTGGTTTTTTGAAAACGAGTTATCATGTTCACTCCTGCGCTGGCGCAAACACAATCCGCTGTTTTTTAAGCCGCTCTAACCGTCGACGTTGTTCGAGCCTATCCGGCCATGCGGTGACCATTGTCCCGAGAGCAATAACCCATCCCCCCATCCATAACCATTTCACCATCGGGTTATGATAAACTTTTATTGTTGCTGATTCATCTTCCGAAAAATCCGCTAGAATTACATATAAATCGCTTGCTAGGGTTGATCTCACATCAACCTCTGATACTGGCTGATTTTGCCCCTTATAAAATTCTTTTTCCGGCCTCGCTGTCCAGATCCGTTTTCCATTTTTCTCAACAGCGAGTTGTGCAATGATACGGGTCTTCACTGAAGTGGCTTGTACAGCAGCAAGCTTTTCGTAACGCAACATGTAACCATTGATCTCAATCGTATCACCTATCTTGACCCGTTTTTCAACATGAGTCCCATAGGACTGCGATGCTGCAATACCCGCGTAAATCATCACAACGCCAATGTGGACAATATAACCCCCATATCGCCTCTTGCTGTGCCAAATTAAAGAACCTAACGCGCTTATAGCGGTTTCTTCATGTGAATCAAGCCGGGCCATAGTTCCCTTAAAAAACTCTATGAGCATGGAGGACATTACAAAAATACAAAGAATAAAAGCTATGTAGGTATAAATTTCTGACCGACTAGATAACGGGAGCAGTGGGAACAAAATTGCTCCTCCAATCAATGATATTGTCACTGGTTTTAAAAAATTCTTTTTCAAATTCGACCAAGTAGCCCGACGCCAGGCCATAATAGGGCCAATACCAATTAATGCCAACAAAGCTAAACCAATTGGGACATTGACCTGATTGTAAAAAGGAGGACCTACGGTGATTTTTACCCCTCGCACCGCTTCAGAAATAATAGGGAAAATTGTTCCCCAGAACGTAGCAAATCCGATCCCGAGGAGCAGCAAGTTGTTAAACAGAAACGCCGCTTCACGTGAAAGAAATGAGTCTAATTCATTTTTACCTTTAAGCAGAGGCAACCGCCAAAGAATTAGGATTGTACAAACTGCAATGATAAAAAACAGAAAACCTAAAAAGTAATAACCTAGCGTTGCCTCATCAAAGGTATGAACAGATTGTATGAGTCCGCTCCGTGTAATAAATGTTCCAAAAATAGTCATCACAAATGTGAGGAGAATAAGAGACATATTCCAGACTTTCATCATATCTTTTTTTTCTTGGATCATGACGGAATGCAAATAAGCCGTTGCAACGATGAGTGGCATGAAGGCGGCATTTTCGACCGGATCCCATGCCCAGTAACCACCCCATCCCAATTCAACATAAGCCCAGCTCGCCCCAAATAAATTACCCATACATAGGAAAAACCATGACACGACAGTCCACTTTCGTGTTAAACGAATCCACGCATCATCTAGGTTTTTCGAAATAAGCGCAGCTATCGCGAATGCAAAAGGAACGGTAAATCCGACATAACCTAAATACAACGTAGGTGGGTGGATCACCATCCAATAGTTTTGTAAAAGTGGATTTAGTCCACGCCCGTCTTCCGGTGGCAAAGGAATGCGTTCAAATGGATTTGTAGAAAAGTTAAGAAGAAAGAGAAAGAATGTAGTAATCCCCAACATAACAGCCATTGCATAGGGAACAACAGTCAAGCTCTTCGATCGGTTCTGGAAATAAGCAACCAACATGTACGATGTCAAAATAAGAGTCCAAAATAAGAGCGAACCCTTTTGTCCACCCCAAAACGAACTAAACTTATAAAAATAGTCCAGCTCTATATTGGAGTAAGCCCACACATACTGTAGGCTGAAGTCGTTAGTGAAAAAAGCTTTCCAAAGTGCGATGGAAGAAATCATCACACAACCCCACGTGATGACTGGTATCTTGTCCGCACTCAAATAAAGGTCAATACGGTTACCGCGTGCCGCCATGACATAAGCCACCGTCCCGTAAATCGAGGTTGCCAGTGCAACCATCAAGGTAAATTCACCTATATCATTCATAACTCTACTTAGTTTATTTTAGCTCTCACTAGGCAATGCTATTCCCCACGAATAGCTGGAAAAACACCTTTAATTAGGATAATTAGCGAATTAAATCGTCGTCTTAGACAAGGAATTTACTTTCTTGAGGCCCGGCCCTGGTTTTGATTCATAACTGGGAATAGTTCCGGGGTGCATTTTCCCGGCCTTCTTTTCTGCCTCATACTTCGAGGGACAACTGGTCAGCAACGTGTTTGCATGAAAAACACCATTTTCATCCAAGGCCCCTTCTACAACCACCTCCCCGCCATCCTGAAACATATCTGGCGTTACCCCCTGGTAAACAACATTCAAATTGCTATTTTTCTCTTCTATAGCGAACTGCACATTGAGATAGTCTTTGGGATCTCTTTCAATAGAGCCTGCCACTACATTGCCTTTGACCTTGAGCCCCATTCCATGGAATGAAACCTCTTGGTCCATCAGCTCACTGACTGTGAAAAAGTAGGTGGATGTGCTGCTAATTCCAGTTGCGATGAGATACCCGATAGCTCCTACAATTATCGATGAGCCAAGGGCAAATTTGATTTTCTTACGGTCCATAGCCTTATAAAATCCAAAACAGTCTAACTAAACGAAACCTTTGAAGGAACAGTCTTTTGGAGCTAATTCCATACTATCACTGGAAATTTAGCCTTGTCAAAGCAAATTCTCTTAAACCAAGAGGGTGGCACATTTTCAGAAAAAATATCAATAACAAGAGGAAATATTTCCTTCAAGCTTGTTTAAGTTTCATGAGGAAAACGATTGCCGCAACGCCTTTTAATGTCAAGCAGGACATTCTTCAACTACTACGACCACGATTGAACCATCAAAGACTAAAAAAAACATAAACTATTGATTTTTATTACTTTATAAAAAGTATTGTTTTGTCATCTTCGGCCTGCTTCTAAAAAGTACTGTTTTACTCATTTCAACTCAGTGTTCATCCTCTAAAAATAACCTAAAGTGTCGCAGCCGAGAATATTATAAATTCAGATTAATACCACCTAAATGTTTATATTTTTTACTTTTCTTTATTGACAGCGTGTTCCAATATGCTAGGATTATGGCATAAAGTGTCATAAAGTGTATATTAATGTCTTATTTAGTTTCATTTTAATCAGGTTAATTCGGATATGAACGGGTTTTTAGGAACTTACAGCGTCAGTCTTGATGATAAAGGGCGCTTCAACGTGCCAGCCAAATTCAAGAACCTGCTTGAGCAGAATAGTCCTCAATTGGTGGTGTGTGTGATGGATGGGTTCCTTATTGTCTTTCCACAACGTGAGTGGGGTGCGAACGAAGAAAAACTCAACCATCTCAACGCGTTTGACAAAAGCGACCGAACCAGACTTCGGGAGTTTTATGCTGGAGCAACAGAATGCGAAGTTAAATCAGGGAAAATCTTGATTCCATTTACCCAGCGTGAAGCTGCTGGGCTTAAAAAAGAAGTCATGATTGTAGGCATGTCCAAAACTTTTGAACTTTGGAATCCCAGTCGCTGGGAAAAACATCTAGCTGAGTCGATGACTCGATAAGGCTGTTTGAGTAACCCAAGGCTAGCGGTTTCGGAAACCTTTTAACAAATATGCCGAAGCGTCACGAGTCGGTATTGGGAAAAGAAGTCCTCCAATACCTCAACCTCAAAGAAGGCAGTTTAATAGTAGACGGCACTCTGGGAGACGGTGGCCACACAGAATTAATACTGAGGAACACTGGCCCTGATCTCCGTGTTTTAGGAATCGACCGAGACTTACAAGCAATTGAGCGATCCGAGGAAAGACTGGCGCCCTTTCGTAACAGAGTTACTCTGGTCCACGGAAATTTTAGTGATATCAAAAATATCCTAAAAAAGGCAAACATAGTGAGCATCGATGGATTCCTTCTAGACTTAGGTGTTTCTTCCCAACAGCTAGACTCGCCAGAACGGGGATTTAGTTTCTCGCGAAACGGACCCCTAGACATGAGGATGGACTCTATGCAAAAAACAACTGCCGCTGATCTTCTAGTAAAACTTTCTGATCAAGAATTAATATCTGTAATTAATGGATATGGTGAAGAACGATACTCAAAACGGATTGTACGGGCGATCCGAAAAGCGCAGGGGCAAAATCCCGTTTCCACGACCATTCATTTGTCAGACATTATTTCCAGCGTGACGCGGTCGCCACGCCCTACCAAGATTCATCCTGCTACGCGCACCTTCCAAGCCCTGCGCATTGCCGTTAACAACGAACTAGAACATGTCAAAACAGCACTGAATGACTCTCTAGAAGTCCTCCGTGCATCGGCGCGTATCATAGTGATCTCCTTTCATTCCCTGGAAGATCGAATCGTGAAAAACTTTTTCCGCGATGAGGAAAAGGGATGCGTCTGCCCGCCCCGGATCCCTGTTTGCGCGTGTGGACGGAAAGTACAGTTAAAAATTGTTACACGTAGACCTAGCGTTCCTTCCACTGAAGAATCACAGCATAACCCTCGCTCCTCAAGCGCCAAGTTGAGAGTGGCAGAAAGGGTTTATGTTTAAGTGGCTAGGGAGGTCTATAAAAACACGGTTGTATGTGACCTCGCGCGAGTTTCGCATGGTCCTCGTAGCAGTCACAGGTTTTATGATTGGTGCCATGGTTTTTGTCTGGAGCAATGTTCACCTGGTGGGCCTGGCCTACGAACATCAAGGTCTTAATAGGGAGTATCGTGAACTGCTTCGTGAAAATCACTTCCTTCGAGTGGAACGGGAAAGTTTACGGTCGCTGGATCGTATTCAATCGCTAGCCAAAAATAAAGTCGGGCTCACAGAGGCCGAAAGCGGACAAATTGTAACCGTCTTTTTTAAAAAGTAACCCATGGGTCAAAATAAAGGAAAAATCACTCGCGAAAACAGGAGTTCCCTTAAAACGAGACTCATCCTTGTTTCAGCTCTCTTTGTCTTATTCGGAGCGGGCCTTGTAGGAAGGTTGTTTTTTCTCCAGGTCACACAGCACGAAAATTTGCTTTCTAAATCAGAAAAACAATACCAGCGAACTATCAATATACCTTACGGTCGTGGTTCTATATTCGATCGCAATATGAACGAACTAACAAAAAATATTGAAGTTGAATCTGTTTACGTAACACCTCAAGAAATTATAAATAAAAAAAAGACCTCGCGGATACTAGCTAAGGCGCTAAATTTGAAACAAAAATCTGTCTATAAAAAATTAAACTCAAAGCGCCATTTTGTCTGGATTAAGCGTAAAGCACCACCTGTAGAAATTGCCCAACTGAGAAAGAGTTTGCCCTCTGGAGTAAATTTTATTTCAGAAGATAAACGTTTTTTTCCAAAGCGAGAATTGGCTTCAAATGTGGTCGGATTTACCGGAATAGACAATCAAGGTTTGGCCGGAATAGAACACCAGTATGACACAAAACTCAGGGGAAACGTCGTTAGGGTGGTAATGGAAAAAGATGCTCGGGGAAGGCTAGTGCAATTCAATAGTCAAGCTCATAGGCAGGTCGAAGGAAGCCATAGCATGGTTTTGTCTATTGACGAGGTAATCCAGTTTTTTGCTGAGCACTATCTAAAAAAACAAGTCAAAAAAAACCAAGCTAAATCTGGCGTAGCCATAGTAATGAATCCGAATACGGGGGAAATATATGCTATTGCCAATATTCCTCAATACAATCCGAACAACTATTCTGCTTATAAAGCCGCAAGATGGCAAAACCATGCAGTATCAAGTTCTTACGAACCTGGATCAATTTTCAAACCTATTGTAGCCGCAGCGGCTATAGACCAAGGCCTGGCGCGGCCTCATGACATATTTTTTTGTGAAAATGGAAACTACGCTGTCGGCACAACTGAGATAGGCGAAGCTAACGATCACAAGTTTGGCTGGCTAACCCTGCAAAACATAATTTCTAAATCGAGCAATATCGGCTCCATCAAAATCGCACAACAACTCGGGAAACACTCTTTTTATAACTACATCTTGAAGTTTGGGTTTGGGCAAAAAACTGGGGTAACGCTTCCAGGTGAAGCTTCAGGACAGCTCAAGGAATTATCAGCTTGGGATGCAATGTCCCTTGCTTCTATTTCATTTGGACATGAAGTCAGTGTTACGCCACTTCAAATGATAAACGCAATCAGTGCTATTGCAAATGGTGGAACACTTATGGTCCCGCGCATCACACGCGCAATCATAAAAGACGGTCGGGTAGAAAAAAGTTTTAAACCTAAAGCGTTACGAAGGGTAATTTCAATTCAATCCAGCAGGCAGATGATAGATATCCTCAAGCAAGCAGTTAAAAATGGAACTGGGGGAAAAGCTGCGGTCAAAGGCTATGAGGTTGCGGGAAAAACTGGCACGGCGCAAAAATATGATTCGAGGACAAGGAGCTATTCAGAAACCGCCTATGTTTCATCTTTTGTTGGATTCGCTCCAGCTGATGCAGCAAAAGTCGCTATCCTAGTCATGATTGATGAGCCCAAGGAGGTTTACTGGGGAGGCTCAGTGGCTGCCCCTGTCTTTAGCGATATTGCCAGAGAAACCTTGCGTTACCTTAACGTACCATCAAGCGATCAACGCGTTTATATTCTGGACCGAGCGTGATGGAGTATTTAAATTTGGCGCGGATACCCGCTTATGACGAATTGGTTCAAGCAAATGTGAATCTTCCTCAAGGAACTACTTGGAGAATAATTAGCATGCCAGACCAAAAACTATCCACCCTAATTCGCGGGCTTCCTGTAAAGAAAGTTCATGGAAAATTAAATCGGGATATTTCTTCGGTTGTTTTTGACTCCCGAAAAGCTAAAACTGGAAGCCTTTTCGTGGCTATTCAAGGATTACGACAAGATGGTTCCAGGTTTATAAACGATGCTATTGACCGAGGGGCATCTGCATTTGTTACAGAAATACCTTTTAAAGAGCGACCCAACAGGAGCTTAGGTGAAAATAAAGCTACTGCGATCTGCGTAGAAGATTCTCGAATCGCTCTCGCTTTCATCAGTTCAGAATTTTATCGTCGACCGTCTGATCGAATCGACATTTATGGTGTAACAGGGACAAACGGAAAAACGACAGTCACGTACATATTGGAATCAATTCATAAGATCAGAAATGAACCATCGGGAATAATTGGTACCATCCATTACAGTTTTGGTAACTCAAATTTTCCCGCGTCAATGACGACGCCCGAGTCTTTGGATATCAACTGCATGCTGCATGAGATGCTCGAACGAAATATTCGCCAATGCTTTCTTGAGGTTTCGTCTCATTCTCTGGCCCTTAAAAGAGTTCATGGGATGCGCTTTGCCGTTGGTATTTTCACCAACTTTAGCCGTGATCATCTGGACTTTCACGGAACAATGGATGAATACAAGGAGACGAAAAAAAGGCTGTTTCGAAATAACCTTGTGAAAAAAATAGTAACCAATTTGGATGACCCAGTTGGGCGCGAAATCGCCAGCGAGTTTAATGGAGATTTGCTGACCACCGGCATCGAAAGAAAAGCAGACGTAATGGCAGAAAACTGCAAGTTATCTGAAACCGGGAGTTGCTTCACTTTGAAAACCCCTTTCGGGTCGAGCGATATACAAACTCATCTACTGGGTCGCCACAATATCTACAACCTGATTTCAGCAGGTTCAGCAGCTCTCCTCCAGGGCATACCGTTAAACGAAATTGCCATGGGTTTGAGTTCTATAGATTTCATCCCTGGTCGGTTTGAAAAGGTTTTCTGCAACCGAGGTTTTTCAGTTGTTGTTGATTATGCCCACACTGATGATGCGCTTCGTAACGTGCTTAGGGCTGCTCAAGCGTTCACTTCCGGTCGCATTATCACTGTATTTGGTTGCGGTGGAGACCGTGATCAAGGTAAACGCAAAGCTATGGGCCGTGTTGCGGTTGAAGAAAGCGAGTTTGCCATAGTTACTTCGGACAATCCACGGAAAGAAGAACCGCAATGTATTCTAGATGACATTCTTGAAGGTATTCCATCTCACCTAAGTCAGGGTAAAGATTACGAGGTTATTGTTGATCGAAAAGAGGCGATTCGTTTTGCGATCCACCAGGCCCGGTCTGGCGATCTGGTTATGATTGCTGGAAAAGGGCACGAGAATTATCAGGTTCTTAAAACCGGAACAATACATTTCGACGATAGAGAAGTTGCGGCTGAGGCAATAAGGAGCATGCTATAAGGTGATTGAAATGAAAGTAGAAGACTGCTTAAGGCCTATTGGCGGAGAGTGCATCTCAGGAACTGAAGAAAAGGTCTTTCGAGGTGTATCTATAGACTCGCGGACCTTAAAAGAAAATGAGTTATTCTTCTGTATTTGTGGTGATAGGTTTGACGGTCACGATTTCATCGCAGAAGCAAGAAATAAAAAAGCATCGGCGATAGTTCTTTCAGATTCAAGCAAAGCTGTATTCAGAAAAAATGCTGCTATTTCAGTTATACGTGTAGCTGATACTGTTAACGCATTGCAGGAATTGGCTCGGTTTCATAGAAAACAAATGCCTGTCAAAGTTGTTGGTGTTACAGGAACAAATGGTAAGTCTTCAACAAAAGAAATGATCGCTTCCGTGGCGGAAATAAAATTTAAGACGATCAAGACTAGAGGAAATCTTAACAACCATATTGGCCTCCCTCTAAACATGTTTCGCCTTTCTAAAAATGACGAGGTTGCTGTTATTGAAATGGGCATGAGCTCAATAGGAGAAATCGGGCGCCTTGCTGAAATAGCTCGCCCACAAATTGGTGTGCTAACTAATATTGGAGAAGGACATTTAGCTAATTTGAAAACGTTGAAAAACGTTCAAGCTGCTAAGGGGGAGCTTTATGACGCATTAAGCGAACAGGGAACGGCTATAGTAAACGCCGATGACCCATTAGTATTTGAATTGGCAAAGTCAGTGCGGGCCAAAGTAATAACTTATGGAATTTATAACGAAGCCGATGTTAGAGCTGTTGATATTCGCCAAGCAGAGAATAAAGGGTTTAGTTTAAATGTTCATTTTTTCAAACAAACTTTCTCTCTCCACCTCCCATTTATAGGCACATGCAATATATATAACGCGTTAGCCGCAATGGCCACCGGTTATTCCTTGGGAATAGAGCCGAACGATATAAAAAATGGGCTTAGCAATACCAAGCTATTACCTAACAGGTATGAGATCACAAAACATCAGGGCGCAACAATTATAAACGATGCCTACAACGCGAATCCAAGTTCTATGCAGGAGGCCCTGAAAACTTTGGCTAGCTATCGATGTAAAGGACGTCGTTTTTTTGTCATTGGGGACATGCTCGAACTTGGAGACCCAGCTGTATTCGCTCATATAAAACTTGGGGCAGAAGTCGCAAAGCATTCCATCGATTACCTTGTTGCTATTGGCGATCTTTCGGCCCATGCCGCTAAAAGCTCAGTAGCCTCTGGTATGGACAAAAAAAATGTCGCCATAGCCTCAGAACATAAATGTGCAATCGCATTCTTAAAAAAACATGTTCGCCCTGGGGACTGCCTGCTGGTCAAGGGTTCGCGCGGATCAAAAATGGAAGAAATTGTCAGACGCTTTACAGCTTGATGAAAACTATAACTACCGCATTTCTACCCTTAATCGTTGAATGTTTAATGGGCAAAACATAAAAAAGTGTGCGACAAAAAATCACTTGATAAATTAGGAAACTTTTAAAGGAATAGATTAAACCATGCTCTATCACATTTTTTACCCACTTAGCTCCGATTACTCGTTTTTGAATGTTTTTCGATATATAACTTTTCGGTCTGCTTATTCTGGAATAACTGCTCTGGTATTTAGCATGCTTATGGGAGGGATGCTGATCCGCATGCTCAATGTTTTTCAGGTGGGTGAAAAAATTCGTAACGACGGACCCCAGAGTCATGTAGCTAAATCCGGAACACCAACCATGGGCGGCATTCTTATTTTATCAACATTAATTGCTTCCACCCTTCTTTGGGCAGATCTGGCTAATCCTTATATATGGCTAGTACTTTTGGCGACCATAGGATTTGGCCTGATAGGTTTCATGGATGACCTCATGAAGCTTAGAAAAGATGTGGGAATGAAGGCAAAAGTGAAACTGAGCCTCCAAATAATTTTAAGTTTCGCTATCGGAGTTTACCTAATTTATTTTGATCCTAGTCGAAGTGAATACGCAACCCGCTTATATATTCCTTTTTTCAAGGAATTCCAACCTGACCTTGGGAGTTGGTATCTACTTTTAATCGTTATCACGATCGTGGCTACATCGAACGCCGTAAACCTCACTGATGGACTGGATGGTCTGGCAATTGGTCCTATTATTATCGCTACGATCACCTACACAATGATTCTTTATCTTTGCGGGCATTTCAAATTTGCCGAATATTTGCGTATTCAGCATATCAAAGACGCTGGAGAAATTGCTGTATTCAGTTCAGCGGTAATAGGAGCTAGTCTTGGTTTTCTATGGTTCAACTCCTATCCAGCACAAATTTTCATGGGTGATGTAGGATCTTTATCTTTAGGTGGACTTTTAGGAACAGTCGCGGTTATAGCAAAACATGAACTATTGCTTCTTCTGGTGGGAGGTATTTTTGTCATAGAAGCCCTCTCAGTCATTATTCAGGTAGCCTATTTCAAGTACACCGGTGGAAAACGTTTTTTCAAAATGGCACCACTGCATCACCATTTCGAACATTCTGGTTGGGCAGAACCAAAAGTAATTGTGCGTTTCTGGATCATTGCAGTGGTTCTTGCAATGATCAGTCTAAGTACATTGAAGTTGAGATAATTAATGGAGCTAAAAAACAAAAACATAACGGTTATCGGCATGGGGCGAACCGGGGTAGCTACAGCTAACTTTTTATCAGCAAAGCAAGCTATGGTTACCGTTATCGACTCCAGACCACAAAATGAACTAAAAAAAACTATTTATTCACTTAATCCAAAAGTAAGAACGTTTTTTAACCGTTCGAAGCCTCCAGAATCTTCAAATTTAATAGTGCTTAGTCCAGGGGTAGATATCCATGCGACATTTTTAGAGAGCGCGCGCAAACAAGGAACGGAAATAATCAGCGAAATTGAACTGGCTTCACGCTTCACCCAAATACCTATTATTGCAGTGACGGGTACAAACGGAAAATCTACTGTAACAACTCTTATCGGGAAAATCCTTAAGCAGGCTGGCAAAAAAGTGGCGATCGGTGGAAACTTAGGGGCTCCTTTTATCGGCCTGCTGGATCAGGAACCTGTTGATTATTTCGTTATAGAAGTGTCGACATTTCAATTGGAGGGTATTAAAACTTTTCGCCCTTCTATCGCGGTAATTCTCAACATCACACCAGATCATCTGGATCGACATAAAACATTTGAAAGATACGTAACCCTGAAAGGGAAAATTTCTGCCTTTCAAACTGAAGAGGATATTCTGGTTCTTAATAAAGACGACAAAAACGTGTTAAAGCAAGGAGAAAACAGCAAGGCGAAAAAATTATTTTTTAGTCTCCTTGGTGAGGTTAGCGAGGGTGTTTACCTAAAAAATAACCTAATAACTGCCTGTTTTGCGCAAACAAAACAGAATTTTTTTTATGTAAACGAATTGCACCCCGCTATGCAATGCCAGGTCGAGAACATACTAGCTACAATAGCTGCAACCTCTATCGCTAGCACTACCTTGGGTGATATTGCGAGTGTCATTAGTGGCTTCAAAGGACTTGAACACCGCCTTGAATGGGTACGAACAGTCCACGGAATTGATTTCGTAAACGATTCGAAGGGAACTAACGTGGGCTCAGTTAATAAGTCGTTAAGGAGTTTTTCACAACCTATCATTTTAATAGCGGGGGGCAAAGATAAAGGTGGAGACTTCCAGCCTCTGAAAGAAATATTTAAGGAAAAAGTTAAGCACCTTATTCTTATCGGTGAAACCAAAAATAAGCTACGGCAAGTCCTTAATGGATCATTTAGCTACGAAGATGCCGAGAGCATGAAAGATGCCATAGAGCGCGCCGTGAAAAAAGCACAGGTAGGAGACGTAGTATTGCTCTCGCCAGGTTGTGCTAGTTTTGATATGTTCGAGGATTTTGCCGAACGTGGTAATCGGTTCAAGGAAATTGTGAACCAGCTTTGAGTAAAGTTAGTAGTTGTTTTTGCTCTTTAGTAAAAATTTTAGGTGGGTTGTCATCAAACTATTAACAGGGACCACCCTTAGTCGAAACTTCGATAGGTTCGGGGATCATGATCTAGAGTCGTCTTGGACCTATTGATAAGCAACACTGAGTCAGAATACTTTTTTAAGAATCAGCCCTATGTTTTGTGGAGTAAGCATTGAGCCGCTCAAAATCAAAAAGACTCCAGTGCGATTCAATACTTTTTTTCACCGTCATCGTCCTGGTGTTAATTGGCCTAGTAATGGTATTTAGCTCAAGCGGCGTTTATGCCATGGAAAAATACGATGATCCTTATTATTTCCTTAAACGTCAAGTTTTATGGGTTGTACTTGGAACCTTAATAATGCTGGCAACGAGCAAGATGGACTATCGTTATTTTGAAAAATATACCTATTACATCGTGGGCATAACGTTCCTAATGTTAATAGCCGTAATGCTGCCTGGTCTAGGTAAGGAGGTTGGTGGCGCTAGACGTTGGCTTATTTTTAGCGGTTTAACGTTTCAACCGTCGGAGCTTGCCAAGTTTGCACTGGTATTATTCATTGCAAAGTCTTTGGTAAAACGAGCCGACCAGTTAAAAAACTTTGCTTACGGATACCTGCCTAAATTGATCGTTCTGGGATTTTTCTTTATACCAATTCTGTTTCAACCAGATTTTGGAACAGCAATGATTATATGCGCAGTCACTTTCACAATGCTTCTGATAGCGGGACTACGCGGAAAGTTTTTAGTCTATTCAATTTTAGCGATCATCCCTTTTATTGTCTCATCAATTATGAGCGCCGAATATCGTACGCGAAGAATTATTGCTTTTCTCGATCCATGGCGAGATCCATCAGATACAGGTTTTCAAGTAATCCAATCATTTTACGCGTTTGGACGAGGGGGAATATTTGGCACAGGGATTGGCGCCAGTCATCAAAAGTTGTTTTATCTCCCAGAAGCACATACAGATTTTATTTTTTCGGTAATTGGCGAAGAACTGGGCTTTATAGGAACGTTACTCATCGTTCTACTATTCTCAGTATTAATCTGGAGAGGATTTCTTATTGCCTACCACGCCAAGGATTCTTTTGGCACTCACGTAGCGATTGGTCTAACGCTTTTAATTGGTACTCAGGCATACATAAATATGGGGGTAACTGTTGGCTTGCTTCCAACAAAAGGCCTGACGCTTCCGTTTATCAGCATGGGCGGATCATCGTTGATAGTGCTAATGCTTTCAATCGGAGTGCTATTAAATATTTCCGAACAACCCGTCCAACATTGATACGCGGATCATGGGGGATAAAATTATCATAGCAGGCGGGGGCACTGGGGGTCACTTGTATCCTGGCATCGCACTCGCAAAAGCAATCAGGAGGAATGACATGGATATTGAAATTAATTTTGTAGGAACCAAAGAAGGAATTGAATCCAAAATTCTTCCCATGGAAGGCTTTAATTTAAAAACCATTCTCGCTTCTGGATTACTAGGAAAGAAAGGAATCAACAGGTGGATTTCGTGGTGCAAACTCCCAGTAGGTACGGCACAATCAATGTGTTTTCTTATTCGTAATCGCCCCAACCTTGCTGTCGGCGTCGGCGGTTATGCTTCTGCACCTTTAATCCTTTCAGCCTGGCTTTTACGCATTCCGATACTCATTCATGAACAAAACGCACTCCCTGGAGTGGCCAACAAATGGCTAGGAAAAATCGCTAATAAAATAGCAGTATCGTTTGAATCGTCGCGACACTTTTTCCCAAAAAATAAGGTTGAAGTAACAGGTAATATGGTAAGAGAGGAACTTTGCCGCCCAAGAGAAGAGTTCCCTCCACCCTCAAAAATTCCATTTAACATTTTAGTTCTTGGGGGAAGCCAAGGTGCCCACACGATCAACATGGCGATGATCGAAGCACTGGATATTCTAGCCGACCGAAAAGATTACCTGCATATAACACACCAGACAGGCGAGGCGGATTGTGAGACTACTAAGAATATGTACAATAAAAAAGGCTTCTCTGCCGAAGTCCTTCCATTTATAAAAAATATGCCTGAAAAATATCGCCGGGCTTCCCTTGTAATCTGTCGTTCGGGAGCTACAACACTCGCTGAAATCACGGCGGCTGGAAAAGTTTCAGTTCTTATTCCTTTCCCTTATGCGACTCACAATCATCAAGAACATAACGCACGTGTTATTGAAGCCGCCAACGCGGGAGAGTTGATTCTAGACAACGCATTATCTGGCAAGCGGCTCGCCGAGTCTATTAAAAGGGCGATGGACACGCCAGAACACATTCAGGAAATGGAAAATAATAGCTACCGTCTCGGCAACCGTGATGCCGCTGAAAAGGTACGAAAAATTTGTATAGATCTATTAAAAAACGCAAAAAAAGCCTCGGGAAATGACAATAAACTCAAGGGAAAATATGTTTCGTCATGTTTTTAGGAAAAACCAAAAGAATCCACTTTGTGGGGATTGGAGGCTCAGGCATGAGCGGCATTGCTGAGGTTTTGATTAATCAAGGATATCAGGTGAGCGGATCTGACAAAGCAAAGACGTCTGTCACAGATCACCTACAACAGCTTGGTGCAAAAGTCTTCTTTGAACATTCACCTCAAAACATTAAAGACTCACAGGTTATTGTGGTCTCCAACGCTATAGATTCTGATAACCCAGAAGTGATCAGAGCAAAAGATATTATGATTCCCGTTATTCCTCGAGCAGAAATGTTAGCAGAACTGATGCGTATGAAATATGGAATAGCCATTGCGGGGACGCACGGCAAAACGACCACGACTTCTCTTGTGTCTACAGTTTTAGCAGGAGGGAAATTAGATCCGACAGTGGTCATCGGAGGACGACTAAAAAACATTGGCAGCAACGCCAAACTTGGGCAAAGTGAATTTCTGGTGGCAGAAGCTGATGAAAGCGACGGGTCTTTTCTTCGATTATCACCCACTATTGCCGTGGTTACCACACTCGATGAAGAACATATGGAGTTTTATCGAACTCTAGAAAATATAAAGGATACTTTTCTTGAATTTATTAACAAAATCCCATTTTACGGTTCTGCCATCCTTTGCCTAGATGACCCCAACATACAATCATTAATTCCAAGAGTTGAAAAACGATATATCACATATGGGCTTAATTCTCAGGCCGATTACACAGCACGCAACATTTCCATAGAGGGATTGAAAACGTATTTTACCGTATACCACCAAGGTAAAGAACTCGGCCGCATACTTTCTGGAGCTTTAGGACAACATAATGTACTTAACACGCTTGCAGCCGTAGCGGTAGGAATGGAGTTGGATCTCGACTTCAAAACAGTGGCAACCTCGCTCACGCAATTTGAAGGCGTTCAAAGGCGATTCGAAATAGTTACACAATCGGATGAATTGATCCTGATAGACGACTATGGACATCACCCTGTTGAAGTGAAAGCAACACTACGAACAGCAAAAGAAACCTGGCCCGACCGTAGGCTGATTGTTATTTTTCAGCCTCATAGGTATTCCCGGACAAAATTGCTTATGGAAGATTTTTGGTCTGCTTTTAACGATGCAGACCACGTATTAGTAATGGACATTTTTTCAGCTAATGAAACTCCTACCAACGATGTGCACTCACGTGACATCGTTCGAGGAATACACGAACGTGGACACAAAAATGTTGAATATTTTGAAAGCAGTAAAGGACTCAACAAATATCTACACCACCTTACAAAATCCGGCGATATTTTAATGACGTTGGGTGCAGGTGATGTATGGAAACTGGGTAGAGATTTTTTAATTGCTCCTTCTTCCAAAAAACCAACTACTAATTAGAGGAGGGCCTCATCCTTATGCTGAGCGGACCTTGGAAACAGCGGTTAATACGTTACGCAAACTCAGGAACCGACCTTAAACTTCCCGTAAGAAATAGTCTGGGTTTATCTAGAACTATTTTGGGAAGAAAAATTATACAGAGAGTAAACATGAATCCTTCTTATTCTTTCCAAAATAAGATCAAAGGCGAGGTGCGGTACGACGAAATCATGGCCAAATATACCTCAATGCGAATCGGTGGCCCAGCAGATGTATTTGTTTTACCAGCCAACCTGAAAGATTTACAAATAATTTTAAAACATCGTGGCAATTGTCCCGTCTGGACGATTGGTGAGGGAACCAATCTTCTTGTTAGAGATCGGGGTATCAGAGGCATTGTAATATCACTCAAGAACTGTTTCAAATCAATCAAACGACCTGTTTTTTATAAAACTTCAGATGGAAAGGAGCGAGCCATTCTCCAAGTCGATGGAGGAGTAAAGTTATCCTACCTTGCCAAATACGCCGCACGTTATGGTCTAAAGGGTATTGAAGCTCTGGTTGGTGTTCCAGGTTCCGTTGGCGGAGCTATCGTGATGAATGCGGGAGCAGAAGGAACAGAAATAGGGCAGGTTATCCACAGTGTCAAACGGATATCCCTTAGTGGAGAGATTGAAACTTTCAACAAAAATGAAATGACGTTCTCTTATCGTAAAACTACTTTTCCTTCGGCAAGTGGAATTATCATAGAGTCCGAAATAGACTTAGAAAAAGGAGATGTCGCTGACATTCATCATGCGATAGACAAACACTTGTTACGCAGAAGCTCAACACAGCCGCTGACCTTGCCAAACTCTGGATCAATTTTTAAAAACCCAGAGGGCATTAGCGCTGGTCACCTAATTGAGTCTGCTGGGTTAAAAGGACACCGCATTGGTGGAGCGGGTATCTCCATCAAGCATGCTAATTTTATAGTGAACAAAGGAGACGCTTCAGCCGAAGATGTGATTCAACTAATCGAACATATTCAAACTGTGGTTGAGAAGAAAACTGGCACAAAGTTGGAGCAAGAGATTGTAGTTATTGGCTAACAAAAGAATGGTCGGATGGATGGCTTCTTTTTTAATAAATATTTAAGAGGTTCACTTATAAGTGGAGCCTTACTCAATAAAATCGTTTTCAGTGTTCTAGATTAAATGCGGGGTTTTCATAAATAATTCTACTGGCAACCACTAAATGAAACTGGAAGAAAAAAAAATTGGGATTCTCATGGGAGGTTTGTCACCCGAACGTGAAGTTTCTCTCACTTCAGGCAACGCCGTATTAGAAGCCATAAAAAGAAAAGGATTAAATGGGATCGGTATTGATGTAGACAATAATATCGCGTCAACCCTGATAGAAAAAGATATTGATCTAGTCTTCATAGCTCTTCACGGAATTTATGGAGAGGATGGCGCGATTCAAGGGCTCCTGGAATATGCGAAAATACCTTACACAGGACCTGGTGTATTAGGCAGTGCCTTGGCTTATGACAAGGTAAAGTCAAAAGAAATTTTTAAATTGAACAATATCCCAACAGCCGACTACTGCGTTTTTAATCGCAGTCAGAGAAAAAAGCTGAAACTCCCACTTGGCCTGCCATTAGTAGTAAAACCCTCGAATCAAGGTTCGAGTATCGGAATCAGTATTATTAAAGATAAAAAAGAATGGGGAAAAGCCATGAATCTAGCTTTCAGTTATGCAGAGGAGGTTCTGGTGGAAAAGTTTATTGAAGGCAAACTACTGGCTATCGGAATGGATGGGGAAAAGCCTATGCCCATTGTACACGTCCAGCCTAAATCCGGATTTTACGATTACGAAGCCAAATATACCAACGGAAAGACAGAATATACCTGCCCTGCCGACATTACACTAAAAGAAACTCATAGCTGCCATGAAACAGCAGCTAATGTTTTTCGGGTTTTGCGAGGAAGCGGGGCGCCGCGGATTGACTTAATAATGGACCCTAAAGGTATACCCTATGTGCTAGAGATGAACACCATACCGGGAATGACACCGACAAGCCTTTTACCGATGGCGGCAAAGGAGTCAGGAATAGAATTCGATGATCTAGTTATTAAAATTTTAAAATCGGCACAACTTGATTATGAAGGATAAGAATTCATCATGGACCTAGCGGTACTAGAACAAAAAAACCTGATCAATGCGTGGAAGCAGGCACAAACTCGTCAAGGTAAGAACCGAAAAAAATTTGGACCTGCTGGCAAAAAATCAAAACAGGATAAAAATGATTTTGATCTAGGCGAATTTTTAAAAACCCTAACAACAGGATTAGCCAAAGCCATTCTAATAGCCGCATGCTGTTATGGGGTATTCGTTGGCTATAGGTTCATAACTACTTCGTTCCATTTCAATATTAGTAAAGTTAGTTGGGTCGGTCATCAACATTTATCAACTAAAGATTTGTCGTCATGGGTTGGACCTATAATCGGGAGAAATATTTTCGAGCTGAAGCTTAATAAAATTTCTCAAAAATTGGCCGAGCACCCATGGATAAAAATAGCTTCGGCAAGAAGGATTTTCCCACAGAACATTCATATCGAACTTGAGGAACGGATTCCTTTCGCCAGAGTCCAATTAGATCAAGTTTACGTTATGGACAACTATGGAATTTTATTAGGACCTGAGGAGCAAAAGTTTAACGGGCTGCCTCTTGTCACTGGTATTTCGATAAAAAACCCGAAACTGGGAAATGACGTGGCTAACGAGGAAATTATTCGCGGGCTGAAAACCATGTACTACATCAATCTATTGCCTATGTTTAAACAAAATCCAATTGACACTGTGCACATCATTAGTAGGTCGAGAGTTACTTTCGTCACACGTAACGATAATATGAAAGTTTATATGCGCCCAGATATGGCAAAAGAAAACTTTAATAACCTAATGTTGGTGTTGGGCATGATAGGCCAAGATAAAAGGGGTTTTAAATACATCGATCTTTCGTTTAAAAACAAGATAGTGGTTAAACATAATAAAGAATACTAAAAGAGTTCTAGAAAAACTAAAAAGCCGTAAACCTGGAGAGGGAGAGGACGTATGTCCAAAAAAAATGATTACATAGTTGGCCTAGATATTGGTACCACAAAAATCTGCTGCATCATTGGTGAAATTAGCCACGATGACCAGGTAAATATCATCGGACTAGGTCATTACCCTTCACGCGGCCTGCGTAAGGGAGTGGTGGTTAACATAGATGGAACGGTAGAGTCGATCAAAAACGCGGTCGAGGAAGCAGAATTGATGGCAGGATGTGAAATCGATTCAGTATTTGTTGGAATAGCTGGGGGTCATATCAACAGCTTGAACAGCCATGGCATCATCGCCGCCAAAAGCAAAGAAATCAGCCAAAAAGATATTGATCGTGTCATAGACGCTGCTAAAGCCATTGCTATTCCGCTAGATCGAGAAGTTATCCACGTTCTGCCTCAGGAATATATCGTAGACAACCAGGATGGAATAAAAACTCCTCTGGGTATGGCAGGCATAAGATTAGAAGCCAAAGTACATATCGTTACTGCCGCAGTCACTTCAGCACAAAACATAGTTAGGTGTGTCAACAAAGCGGGACTAGGTGTCCAGGATATCGTGCTAGAACAATTAGCATCGAGTGAGTCAGTATTGTCCTCAGACGAAAAGGAACTGGGTGTAGCGATGATTGATATCGGCGGTGGAACTTCTGATCTAGCAGTTTTCTATCAAGGGTCAATCAAACACACATCCGTTCTTACGATCGCAGGCTCGCAAATGACGAATGACATCGCCATTGGATTGCGTACGCCAAATCAAGACGCAGAAAAAATAAAACACGACCATGGATGCGCGCTTTCTGCATTGGTAGGAGAAGATGAAACTATAGAAGTTCCTAGCGTAGGTGGGCGAGAAGGCCGTACAGTATCTCGAAAAATTTTAAGTGAAATATTGGAAGCCCGCGCAAGAGAAATGTTTGAAATGCTCAATCATGAAATTAATATCTCAGGATTCCGAGATATTATTTCTTCAGGCATCGTGCTAACAGGTGGCGCGGCAAGTCTACCAGGAATGGGAGAGCTGGGTGAAGAAATTTTTCAACTTCCTGTTCGAGTCGGTACGCCAACCAAGTTAGGAGGGTTAGTGGATGTTGTAAGCAGCCCAATGTATGCGACCAGTACAGGCCTTATTCAATACGGAATGAAAAGTTATAAAGCAGGAACAACCCGTGAGCTAGAGGGTCGACACCTTTTCGATAAAATTTTCAGCCGAATGAAAGACTGGGCTGAAGAATTCTTTTAATTAATCCGGAGGAAATCATGAGCCTAATAGAGTTTGAATCAAATAATAAATATTCTGCGTCCATTAAGGTTATTGGTGTAGGAGGCGGAGGAACCAATGCAGTAAATTCGATGGTGCGTAATCATATTATGGGCGTTGAGTTTATCGTTGCCAACACCGACATCCAATCGCTGGAAGCATCCCCATGCCCAGACAAGGTTCAATTAGGAGACAATTTGACGCGCGGACTTGGTGCTGGAGCTAGTCCCGAGTCTGGTCAACTTGCAGCACAAGAAGCCGAAGAGCATATTCGAGAAATCCTAGATGGCGCGGACATGGTTTTTATAACAGCGGGAATGGGTGGAGGAACTGGAACTGGCGGCGCTCCAATCATTGCCAATATTGCGCGTGAAGTAGGCGCTCTTACAGTTGGAATCGTGACCAAACCATTTTCCTTTGAAGGGAAGAGAAGAATGATGCAAGCTGAAGTTGGTATTAGAGAGTTGAAAGACTCAATTGATACGCTTATCGTGATTCCAAATCAAAAGTTATTGAGTTTTGTTGGAAAACAAACATCATTCACTGGAGCGTTCTCAATTGTTGATGATGTTCTGCAACAAGCGGTATGTAGCATATCAGACCTCATCGTGGTCCCTGGTTTGGTTAATCTTGATTTTGCGGACGTGAAAACTATTATGGGTAATATGGGCAAAGCTCTCATGGGAAGTGGCAGCGCCGCAGGAGAAAACAGAGCTATTGAGGCCGCCGAAAAAGCAATCTCTAGCCCACTACTTGACGATGCTTCTGTCGATGGCGCTCGAGGCATACTCATCAATATCACTGGTGGTGAGGACATGACTCTGGCTGAGGTGGATGAAGCGGCAATGCTTATTCAGAATAGTGCTCATGACGATGCTAATATCATTTTTGGCTCGGTTATTAATGACAATATGGAAGGCCAAATGCGGGTAACGGTAATTGCGACTGGATTCGAGATGAAAGCCGAGACAGAACAACCGATCCTAAAATCGTCAACAAGAAATCCTGAAAACTTTGAAGAAGAGCCAATGCGTATGGCCGTCGGAGATAACGGATATCGCCATCTTAAAAGCCTCGCGAATGAAATTAAAGAGGACAACCCAGAAACACTTAACTCTGCCGTTAATCTCGATATTCCAACGTTTTTAAGAAAACACGCTGACTAAAGTTTAGCCCATGAACTATCTATTCACGAACTATAATGAGAAATTCAAATAAATATCTTATTGGAATTAGCTTCCATTCAGTCTCCAATTGTACTTGATATAAAAAATACGCAGGCTAGAATGTTTAAGCACCTGTCTGTCTTTTGTTGCAGCATAGGGGTGAATAAATTCGAGTACGCCTCCACGTGACCCAAAATCCTCCTTAAACCAATCAAAAATCGATGAAAGGAAAATCTTTTTGCTAGCAGCGTCTACTTTCATTCCCTTCCCTGGATTGGTCAAAAAAACTTTTGTCTGGATATTAAGCTGTTCATTAAGCCTTTCTGGCCCAAACACTTCTTTTGCTAGATCAGGGCAACTTACAGAAGCGCAAACAATTGCAAAGTGAACTCTTGGTTCTTCCATTTTTCGCAAAATTTCATGTTCGATTTCGTCAAGAGTGTATTCCTTGCCACCAATCACCCCCGCCTTGTGCTTCCAAACAGATTTAAATAAACCCCCTATATCCTTGATACTTTTAAGCGGGTAATTATCAGTCACAATCTTTACCGCAAACACATTGTACACGTTGATCCAGAAAGCTAGTTTTTCTTCATGGGTCTGGAGTTCTGAAGGTAAAAATGATTCCAAGTCACTCACTAATTGAGAAAATATCGGATCAGACTGTAACATCCTATAATTAACTGTATTCAATCGGATCCCGTCTATTGTGCTCGAATCTATATATTTTTTCAAAAGAATACCCCAATCTGAGAAATTAAAGCTTTTTGCAATCGTAGAATCGGGTATAAAAACTAACAGTAAAAATATCATCCACTGCAATTTAAGAAATCCCACAATCTTGCAACCCGTGATTTCAAATAAACTGATTTTTGTTGGCAAAATAGTCATCTTAAAATATCTTTGTAAGGGCTTCGGATAGCAAACTTGACATACGGTCTCATACCATTAGCATAACTCGGCACATTCAACTTAAAAGCTTTTCAATGGTATTATGTTGGAAACAATATTTCAAGAAACTCAAAATGACTTGAGATATCAAGAATATGAATCTACCTTCCCAAAAGCCCTTTTCTACCACTGATCCTCGAGATTTATTTTATGTTTCTGATCTCGATGGCACCCTCTTAGATGGTGACGGACAACTCCCAGAACAATCAGTACAAAGGCTTAACAAACTTATTGACAAAGGGCTTAATTTAACTATTGCAACCGCCCGCAATTATGACTCAGTCTATCCTATACTACGCGGACTCAATCTCAAGCATCCTATAATTCTTTTTAATGGCGTATATCTGACAAAACTGCATACTGAAGAAATTATTTTTTTTTCCGATTTCATTTCCCCAACGATTATCGACAACATGATGACCATAGTAGAACCTCACGGGATAGATCCCTTTATATACACCTATGGAGACAAACACCGGGTCTATTATAGAAATGCCCGTAACCTTGGAGCCCAGGCATATATCGATAGCTTGGCTGGTGATGACCGAGCCCAAAAAGTAGATGAATTTGTCTTTTATAGATCGGAACGCATCTCCGGGTTTTTATTAATTGACACCGATATAGCTCTGAAACCGATATATAATGAACTATGTTCTTTATACACAAACAAGCTAAATATTTATTTTGCGCGGGATGTTTGTAATAGCGACTTTCACTGGTTACAAATTTTCCACCAAGAAGCTAGCAAAGGAAAAATGTTAAAACGAATGGCTCAGTATCTGGACATCCCTCTATCAAAGACTGTTGTTTTTGGCGATTATCTGAATGATCTGGATATGTTTAAAGTCTCGGGCCATTCCATCGCTGTGGAGAATGCCCTACCTGAAGTAAAATCTGCGGCTCAACAGGTCATTCCTAGTAATGTTGATCAAGGTGTGATTACCTATCTGGAGTCACTCTTCGAATAAAAGCTGGTATAATGATTAGAAAAATTACCATTAACCATGGAACACGAAATGCCAGACTCCCAACAGCCCCAAGAACCAAATCAGACAATCCATCAACGGGATAAAACCGCTAAAGAACCTTTAACTTCCAATAAAGAAGCGGAGGCCAAACCAAAACCCAAGCCAAAACCCAAGCCTCGAAAGGCTTTTGTCCCTAAAAAGCTAGTAAAAACATCAGATAAGCCTCAGGAATACAGAGTTAGACATATCCGCGTTTCCACTCTTGAATCCGCGAACCTGTTTCACCAGACTCTAGTAGATTTCCAAAACGAATTAAACTCAGAACTTCTTGAAGACCCAGATAAGCCATTCCATGATAGAGAAAAGGTAGAAAACTATTTCGCCCGTATCGCCAAAAAATATAGTATCTGCTCAACTCGAGTTCTAGGAGGCGACTTAGACTGGATATATAAAGGGATGAATGTTCAGGAAGAAATTATGACACTGGAACTAATCCATACGGTAATTCAAACAGAGAAGCATGTCATACCAGAGCCAGTCAAAACAAAGCTGGGTTATCATATTATTCTGGTATGCGATAACAGAGATAGGATAGAAAAAGAAAAACCTAAAACTCCTTTAAAACCTAAAGCTGCTCCTACGGGAACCAATATCCCTACTTAAAAAAACCCAATAAAAAGCTTTCTGCAGATTATAAAATATCATATTTAGGTCACGAGATCTCACTGGGACTTCAAGAGTGAAGTCAATCGAGGGATGATGTCCAGAAAAGCTTAAGATCAAATTAAAATAAAACCAGTGGTGAGGTCTACTTTTATTTTTTAAGTTTTTTTTCAATAAACTCAGAAATTAACATTCTTTCCCATTTTATCGCGTAGGATAATTTCGGCAGGAGTATAGTATTTTTTGGTAGTATTACATTCTTTACAGGAAGGAACGATATTACCCTTAGAGCTTTTACCACCTCGAGCTATTGGCACTATGTGATCCATCGTTAAGTTGATCGAGCTAAACTTGCCACCACAATAGTGGCAAATGCCTGTAGCAATTTTCTCTTTCCACCATTTTGACTGACGTAGCTTTCTTCCCTTAGCCTTTTCTTTTCGGAAACGCTCTTCGTCGCCTATTTCACTTTTCATATTCATTGATTAAGACACCTCCATCGCTCGTTTAGACCAATTTGCATTTATTAGAATTGATGGATCACTATTAAGTCTGGTCGCACGAACAGTTCCCGAAATACTGCCCTGAGGGTACCAGTGAGTATCACCCACATCAAACTCAAATCCAAGCGCGGCTGAAAGTTTCGTTCGATTAGTCCAGAAACAGCTCCCATAACTGAACTCAAATACGGGGTCAATATGCAAAATAAAGGTTTTCCCACGAGATTCAAAGGATCGAGCAATTTCATATAAACTCTGGATCTCTAGTTTACTCGGAAGACGCCAGTCGGCAAATCCTCCAAGTTTTTTTTGATTCAATTTTTCAATATAATAATTGGCATCGTACCAGCTTATATAATTTCCTGTTTCTCTATAGGCATAGCCCTCCTGCCACATAAGCCCCGTATGTGAATCTGTGATGGTGCCATTATGATTGTCTATAAATCGTTGTTCATCCATGCAATTTAGGGCAGCTCTTGAAAAAGCTTAACACTGTTGTATAGTTCAGGCAATTTTGAGTCATTTTAATTTCAATAAACTAGAAGACTTAAATGCATAACTACATTCTTCCACATCGTCCGGTTCCATGGGATAGCAGTGACAAAGCATCGGTTTTGCTTCTAGGTCTGCATGGACTTTGCATTCACCTCCGACTCCAAGTTATTGACAAGGAATAGCCCTTGAGTAAAATAATTGATTCGCCTTAGCATCCTCACCCACAATATTAATGCCACGATAACTCAAATAAAGTTCTAGTTCTTTTGTACTCTTGTGTTGCCTGAGAATTACATCCCTAACTACCGTGATATTTAAAGTCTTACAACATTCCCCGCATCGATTGCATTCTCCAGTTCGTACTAACAAGTTTCTTGATCCTGGTTCAAGGTTAATAAGTTGGTACACCAAATTTCATGGAACACGACTTTCAACTCGATTTTTTACTCTTTTTCGCTTTGGTTCTCTTCTTTGGAGCATCGTAGCTAGCTCTGACCGTGGTGTGGATTCCTCCTCGTACATTAAAATCACCCACCACTTCCATCCATTTTGGGAGACAAGCCTTCACTAGGTCGTCAAGAATATCATTTATTACTTTTTCATGAAATGCGCCTTCATTTCGAAACGACCAAAGGTATAACTTTAAAGATTTTAACTCAATACATAGACTATCCGGAACGTAGTTAATTTCCAACTCCGCAAAATCGGGTTGCCCAGTTTTGGGACATAAACAGGTAAATTCAGGACATTCCATTTCAATCTCATAATCTCGATTTGGGTGTGAATTTTTAAAAGTTTCAATTTTTATAAATATTTGTTTTTTCATAAATTATAGTTTTTATTTTTTTTTTGAGGATAACCTTGCTTTTATTTTTTTCGATTTTATTATATTGTTAGCACTCTTTAACAGAGAGTGCTAACATCTGTAAAAAAAAGCTTTCCAAGTAATCTTATAGAAAAATAAGCCATTATTTTACAGTGGCTTAATTGATGTTCCAACCGATCTTTATACGGTCGTCTGGAAATTATTAATCTCAATGTAGTTTATCATTTTTTTACCAAGGAGTAGCGAATGAATATCAGACCGTTGCAAGACCGTATTTTAGTACAACCAATTCTAGAGAAGGACGTCCGCAAAGGCGGAATAATTATTCCTGACTCTGCCAAAGAAAAACCCATTGAAGGCCGGGTTAAAGCTGTCGGCAAAGGCAAGGTTGGTGACGATGGGAAACCCATTAAGTTAGAAATCAAAGTAGGTGACAAAGTTCTCTATAGCAAGTATGGAGGAACTGAAATTAAAATCGACGGAGAAGATTACCTGCTCATGAGGGAAGACGATGTATTGGGCGTGATCGTAAAGTAAACCCGCTAGTTTTTAAATTCTTTAAAAAATAATTTTTGAATATACCCATTTTCACTAAATAAAGGAGTATTGTTTCAATGGCTAAACAAATCACTTACGACGAGCAAGCAAGACACAAAATTATGTCCGGAGTCAACCAGCTGGCTGATACGGTTAAGCTTACACTAGGACCTAAGGGCCGTAACGTTATTATCGACAAAAAATTTGGCTCTCCAACCATCACTAAAGACGGCGTTACTGTAGCTAAGGAAATTGAATTATCTGATCCATTTGAAAACATGGGCGCGCAAATGGTTAATGAGGTCGCCAGCAAAACGAGTGACAACGCCGGTGACGGTACAACCACAGCAACGGTTCTGGCGCAAGCCATTTTTCGTGAAGGTATGAAAAACGTTACAGCAGGCGCCAACCCTATGGACATCAAACGGGGCATCGAAAAAGCTGTCGCTACTATCATCCCTGAAATCCAGAAACTTGCCAAACCAACCAGGAATAAAAAGGAAATCGCCCAGATAGGTTCCATCTCTGCCAACCACGACATGGCAATCGGTGAAATCATCTCGGAAGCAATGGACAAAGTAGGTAAAGATGGCGTCATCACGGTTGAAGAAGCCAAGAGCATGGACACGTCCTTGGAAATCGTGGAAGGTATGCAATTTGATCGTGGTTATTTATCCCCTTATTTCGTAACAGACGCAGAGCGCATGGAAGCAGTTTTGGAAGACGCCTACATTCTCCTGCATGAGAAAAAAATCTCTAACATGAAGGAAATGCTTCCGTTGTTAGAGAAAATCGCTAAAGGCGGCAAGCCATTGGTTATCGTCGCTGAAGATGTCGACGGTGAAGCATTAGCCACCCTAGTTGTCAACAAACTGCGAGGTACGTTGAACGTTTGCGCCATCAAGGCACCGGGCTTCGGCGATCGCAGAAAGGAGATGCTCAATGACATCGCCATTCTCACTGGCGGAACGGTAATCACCGAAGATATTGGCGTGAAGTTAGAAAATGTTGACATCAAAGACATGGGTAACGCTAAGAGGATCACGGTTGATAAGGAAAATACCGTCATCGTCGATGGGAAAGGAAAGGCCTCTGATATTCAAGGCCGGGTAAAACAGATCCGCAACCAGATCGAAGAAACCACCTCTGATTATGACCGTGAAAAATTGCAAGAAAGACTCGCTAAACTGGTCGGCGGTGTTGCCATCATTAAAGTTGGTGCGGCTACTGAAACAGAAATGAAGGAAAAGAAAGCCCGCGTAGAAGATGCTCTCCATGCGACTCGAGCAGCTGTTGAGGAGGGAATCATTCCTGGCGGCGGCGTAGCTTTACTGAGAGCGGCTGGTACCTTGGATAAGATTAAGGGCGGTCATGATTTTCTGCTCGGTGTAAAAATCATCAAAAGATCCATCGAGGAACCGATTCGCCAAATAGCTAATAATGCTGGTGAAGAAGGAACTGTGATCGTCGAAAAAGTTAAAACTCTTAAAGGTGATCATGGTTATGATGCACAAAATGGCACCTACGTGGATATGATCAAAGCTGGAATTATTGATCCCGCCAAGGTTGCCCGCACGGCGCTACAGAATGCTTCAAGTATTTCTGGCCTTCTCTTAACCACAGAGGCTATGATCACTGACCTTCCAGAAGAAAAGGAAGAGCATGCTCATGGTCCTGCTGGTGGTGGCGGTATGGGCGGTATGGGTGGTATGGGCGGTATGGGTGGTATGCCCGGCATGATGTAACAACTAGCAGGTGGACTTCAAACGCATCAACCCCCGACCTTATGGTCGGGGGTTTTTTTAATTTTTATCCCTACCATCAATATTTTTGGCCTAATACCTTGCTTGGTGAATGATAGTTGCAAATGAGCTACGATATTCTTTAAACTTGTGCACTGTGTCAGATGCCATCGTAGTGCGCTACTAGATTTTATGTCTAGGGACTGAAGACGAGCTTTTTTAGAATGTTCCTCGCCTAAGCAAAAAATAATCGCCTGTTTCTTTAGCTCAGATACTGACCAAATTAAGCGGAGTCTGCATAAATGAAACGAGTCACCATAGGCCTTGAGCTGCTACTGGCTAATCCTGAAAAGTATCTCCGTGGAAACACGTTAGGACTTGTAGTGAATCAAACAAGCTTAACTGGTAGCGGATGCCCCTCAATCACCCAGTTTTGTAATAACAACCAGCTAAAACTAAACACTTTGTTCGCACCCGAACACGGGCTGTATGGTACAGACCAGGACATGGTAAGAATCGTTGATCAAATTGATCCGGTTTCGGGCCTTCCAGTGAAAAGTCTTTACGGAGCTAATGCCTCTTCCCTTATTCCTTCCCCAGATCTTCTAACCGAAATCGACAACCTGGTTTTTGACATCCAAGACGTAGGTTCCCGCTACTACACCTTTATTTATACTTTAGCAAATTGTATGCAAACCTGTGCCGAATCAAATACACGTATGGTCGTTTGTGACCGTCCCAACCCGATCAACGGTCTTAAGGTTGAGGGCAATCTCGTTAGAAAAGATTTTCGGTCTTTCGTCGGTCAATACCCACTTCCCAACCGCCATGGGATGACAGTGGGGGAACTAGCAAGATTGTTCAATGACCACTTCGGTATCAAATGTGATTTACAAATAATTCCGATGAAAGGTTGGAAAAGGACCATGTGGTATGACCAGACTGGCCTCCCATGGGTTCCGCCGTCACCTAATATACCCACTCTTTCTACGGCCACAGTTTACCCTGGTATGTGTCTAATCGAAGGCACTCTCATTTCCGAGGGAAGAGGAACAACGACTCCTTTTGAGCAAATCGGTGCACCATACATAAGTGCCGAAACCCTCACTAAGTCACTCAATGAGGAAAACCTCCCCGGCCTATTTTTCCGGCCTCAATATTTTAAACCCCAATTTCAGAAATGGGGTGGCAAAGTATGCGGCGGCGTCCAAGTTCACGTAACTGACAGAGACAAAATCAAACCACTTGTAACAAGTATCGCTACGCTGCGCTGCATTAAGGAGCTTTATCCAAATGAGTTTGCCTGGAGAACCGAACCTTATGAGTTTGTCAGCGACCGGTTGGCTATCGACCTACTTTATGGAAACCCAACTTTGCGTGAAGAAATAGAATCTGGCGACTTATCACTCAATAACCTGGAGTCGGTCTGGAAAGAAGAAACTAAAGAATTTTTACTTCAGCGAGCGGCATATCTAATCTATTGATTCGCTTATTCCTTTTATCGCTATCTTTCGAGGTAATTTAGATCTAATAAATGGGACAATAAATGATGCTATTTTTGAAAAAGTCCGTTCTGGCTAATATCAATCGAATTAACAAAACATTGTCTAATTACTAAATAAAGCCAAAATACATTGAAAAAATAACGACTACCTATTGACAAAATGTAGGTTAGACCCTATATTTCAAGCTTTGATTGCCAAGTTTGCTTATGATTTTAAAGGAAAACCTCCTTTCGGACATGAAAGGGGCGCTCAAAGGAAAAGATTCTCTCAAGCTCAATACCATTCGCGGTCTGATTTCCGAAATCAAAAATCGAGAGATTGACCTTCACCGTGAGCTCGAAGATGATGAAATAATCTCAATCATCCTCACCCAGATCAAGAAACGAAAAGAAGCCGTCACCTTTTTTAAGAAGGGAGGGCGCAACGACCTTTGCGAAAGAGAAAACCAGGAAGCGACTATCCTTCAAGAATACTTACCTGAGCAGGTTTCAGAAGAGAAGCTACTAGAACGGATTCGAGAAGTAATTGTGGAACTTAGCGTTGTAGAGATGAAAGACTTGGGAAAAGTGATGAAAACTGTCATCCCTGAATTCAAAGGGCGTGCGGATAACGAACAGATTAAAAGCCTGGTTGCTAAATGCTTGGAACAATAAGCAGCCGTGTCTGCGGAGCAAATCCGCCAGTGTAAATAATAAGAAAATGCTTCTGGCTTGTTATTAGAAAAATATAGTATTGTTATCAAGCTTGATAGCAGAAACCGAAGGCCTCCTTGAAACATTATATCTCTGACCATTTGATAGAAGAATTGCGCTCCAGGAGCGATATCCTGGAAATCGTGTCGGCGCATGTTCTTCTAAAAAAAAGTGGAAGTAACTATAAAGGCCTTTGTCCGTTTCATTCTGAAAAAACTCCGTCCTTCACAGTCAGTCCCGAAAAACAGATATACCACTGCTTCGGTTGCGGCGCAGGAGGGAATGTTTTTAAGTTTGTCATGGAGATAGAAGATCTGGCTTTTCTAGACGCAATCAAAAAACTGGCCACTAAATATGGTCTTGAATTGCCTGCTTCTAACTCCAGAGAATCCAATGCCAAGCAAAGTCAGCGGGAAACTCTCCTTAATATCAATCAAAAAGCAAAGAATTATTTCATACGATTGCTCAGAGACGATGAATACGGTCGATCAGCAAGGCATTATTTAAAATCTAGAGGGCTTTATGACGAAAATTTGTTAAATGATTACGGGATCGGTTGGGCCTCTCCAGGGTGGAAGGATGTCTTAATCCACCTCAAGAATAAAGAAAACTACTCCGCAAAAGATATATTGAGAGCAGGACTCATTAAACAAAGAGAAGGTGCAGGAGCAGGGAATTATTACGACCGTTTCCGTGGGCGAATAATATTCCCGTTTGAAGATATTCATGGCAACCTGATTGCTTTTGCAGGAAGAGTAATTGGAGACGGTGAACCTAAATATCTGAACTCGCCAGAAACCCCCCTATATGTTAAAGGAAAACATTTGTTCGGACTCAACCGAGCTAGGGAGGCTATACGGAAGCAAAATCGAGTATTCATAGTGGAGGGCTATTTCGATCAGATGCGTGCCTACCATTACGGCATCAGAAACACAGTCGCCACCTGTGGAACCGCTTTGACCTCAGCACAAGCAATATTGCTGAAAAACTATACAAACAGAGCAACACTAATTTTTGACGGCGATTCGGCAGGTCAGGCAGCCGTTGAGCGAGGATTTGGGGTTCTTCTGGAACAAGGCTTGAGCATCGAGGTACTTTCCCTTCCCGCCAAACATGATCCTGATTCTTTTATCCAACAGTTTGGACTAGAAAAGTTTTTGGAAGAATTAAAGAACGCTAAGCCATTTATTGAATCGTATATTACGAACACTATTGAAAATGGAGACCTATCTACCCCGGCGGGGAAACTAGAAGTAGTCAACAATATTCTACCCATCCTCGCTCGTATAAAAAATACTGTCGAGCGTACCGAGTGGATACGTATTCTGACTGAACGAGCGGCAGTTGATGAGGAAGCCCTGCTTACAGAATTAAAAAATGCCATAAAACACGACAAAAGTTTTGTCAGCCAACCTCTCAAAATAGCTGAGCGCCGTGGCAGGCAAAATCCGGAGTTGTATTTAGTTCACCTAATGTTGGCCGATAAGGAATTGGCCTCACAAGTGAAAGAACAGATCCCAATTAACAAATTCGAAGATCCCAACCTTCGCCAGATTATTGAATTATTTTACCAGTTAATTGACGAGGGTTACGAATTAAGAGTCGATCTGGCTATTGACCGCGTGGATGAACCAAAGATAAAAACCCTGTTGAGTAAAATCGGAATAACCCAAATACCTTTCGATAATATGGATAAAACTGCAAGTGATTGTATTCACGCGATAAATAAAAGGTCACTTGAACAAGAGCTTGAAGAACTAAAAAAGGAACGTAACGAAGCATTGAAAGCTGGGGAGTCAGAACGTTCCCAAAAGCTTCAAGATAAGTTGCGCGAAATACGCATGACACTAATTCCAGGATAAGCCTTGATTAAAAAAAATTTTATACACCATTAAAATTTACCATACCCATAGGAGAAGCCCCTACGATGTCCAATCTGGAAAAAATTAACAACGTGAGTGAAGTCAATCAGCTGATTTTGCAAGGAAAACAAAAAGGTTACCTGACATATGAGGAAGTAAACGACATATTACCTTCTAATGTTGTTGCCCCAGAACAAATTGATGACTTGATGCATCTATTCGGCGAAAACAATATCCAAATAGTTGATTCTGCCTCGAAAGGAGAAAAGCTCGTCGAGGACATGGGCTCAAAAGAGAAAGGAGGCTCCTCTGACGAAGAATCTCCCACTACCAAAGGCGAAGGCTTATCCGTTGATGACCCAGTTCGCATGTATCTGAGGGAAATGGGAACTATATCCTTACTTACTCGGGAAGGTGAGGTGACTATTGCAAAAAAGATTGAATCAGGCCAAAACGATGTCCTCTCAGCAGTCGCCAACTGCTCTGTAACAACGAGGGAAATAGTGAGCTTAGGGGACCAAGCAAAAAAAGGTATAGTCAGCGTATTTGATGTGGTCCTAGTAGGAGAGCCCGAAGAGAAAAAGGCTGAGCTAGAGAAAGAAGAAACTAAAAAGTTTATTAAAAGCATCCGTAATCTCAAAGCTCATGATAATAAGCTTCAAAAAATTCAAAAACGCCTGGGAACCAAATTAACTGATAAGATGCGAGCAAAATGCGAAAAAGAGGAAGGTGCTCAGAAGGTTACTCTAGAAGAATCCATCCGCAATATTAATCTGAACCCCTATGTGATGGATGAAATTATTGAAAAAATTTATGCGATTGCAGCTGAGATACGCGTGGCAGGGAAGCAGGAAAAGGAGCTTGAGCGGGAATGGGGAGCAACTTTGCCCGAGGTCAAGAAACAGGCTGGTAATTGGACTAAAAAGAAAAGCGTTAAATTGCGCCGTGGAAAAACTATAAAACAAAAGCAATACGAAAGTCACCTAAAACTGGTTCAACCAGGACGCAGAAAAATCAAAAAAATTGAAAGCGAAACAAACACATCCAAGGAACACCTTCTGGCGACAGTCCGTTCTATAGCTCGTGGTCGGGTCAAAGAGAAAAATGCTAAGCGAGAATTAGCCGAAGCAAATCTACGTTTGGTGGTAAGTATTGCCAAAAAATATACCAATCGCGGTTTACAGTTTCTCGACCTAATTCAGGAAGGCAACATAGGCCTGATGAAAGCCGTCGATAAATTCGAATATCGCCGAGGCTACAAATTTAGTACTTATGCGACTTGGTGGATAAGACAAGCTATCACTCGTGCCATTGCTGATCAAGCTAGGACTATTCGCATCCCTGTCCATATGATCGAAACAATCAACAAACTCATCCGCGTATCCCGACACCTCGTCCAAGAACTCGGGCGGGAACCCACTCCCGAGGAAATCTCAAAGAAGATGATTCTTCCAATAGATAAAGTTCGCAAGGTTTTAAAAATTGCCAAAGAACCCATATCATTGGAAACGCCTATTGGTGAAGAGGAAAACAGCCATTTAGGCGATTTCATCGAGGACAAAAAGATTCTTTCCCCAATTGACTCGGTAGTTAAAAAGAACCTTAAAGATCAAACTTTAAAAGTTCTTTCAACACTTGCTTCTAGGGAAGAGAAAGTCCTCCGTAAACGTTTTGGTATCGGGCTCGACTCTGAACATACTTTGGAAGAAGTTGGGCAGGATTTTGCCGTTACCCGAGAAAGAATCCGACAAATAGAAGCCAAGGCATTGCGCAAACTAAGGCATCCCAGCCGTAGTAAGAAACTACGAAGTTTTGTAGAAAGTTGATAGTCTTGGGCCTATAGCTCAGTTGGTAGAGCCCCCGGCTCATAACCGGACGGTCGGAGGTTCGAATCCTCCTGGGCCCATCAAAATATAAAAGGCTTATAAGGTTTGCCCCGTGAGTCATAATCTAACGAGTTAACTTAACTCTGAAATTAAGGAGAGTTATAACGAACAAGGGTTTAACAAAAATAATGACCGCCTGACTTAATCTGTCAGTATGGGAAATTGTGCAAGAAAAGTTTATTTATTCAACTTGAAGTAGGAATCAGTAAATACCCAAAATACTTTTAGATTTCTCTATTGCCCACCAAGCGTTTTCCCAACATCTTAAGCCATTATAATTTTGTGTTATTTTTTCAATGAAACGCAAATAAGTTTTCATTATCGTAATAGGTATTTTATACTGAATGTATTTAATATTGGATTGAGAGGTATGGGCGGAACTAATCCTCCCTTGATCAAATTTGCTAGTTAAGACTAGCTTTTCAATTTTCAGGAAGGACATTCATGAAGTCTTTAGCTACGATCACAGAACAAGATATTGAAGTCATCAAAATGGCTTTAAACGATTCAATATCTGACATGAATGCTGAACTTAAAGAAGAGATGGCAGAAAATAAACGGGTGGCACTTTTGGGTTATAAAAATAAATATTCCAAAGTATATGGGAAGCTTCGTCAAAACTCTTCTATTTACTCATTAAGTGAAGCAGAACTTGACATCACCGCAGGTGGCTTGATTGATGCAATTCAACTGATTGAAGAAAATTTAACCGATGACTTGACCGACCAGGAAAGGGAAGAAATTCTCGATTATAAAAATACGTGCAGTAGCCTAGTCGATCTTTTAGCCAGCTGAATATTTAAAGTTAAAATATCCACCAATCAAGACCAGCTACTTGGACGACTCGTCTCTTCAGCAGGAATTTCACAAGAACCATAGGTGCACTTAATAACCCATGGTTTTTCTACAGGAGCCATACTTGACATCCAAGGTTTTTGCTGGCCAATTTCCGACTTTTCTTTTCATGCCAATAAATGGAGAGAACCTTTAGTTTTATAAAGAATTATGCGTCCAAAAAAAGCCACGCTTCTGTATCAAAGAAGTTACATGCAGTAAAATTTCTTACCACATATTCTTTAGTTAAATCATCGATGCTTTGTCGCGCTTTAATAGCTTTAATAAACCCCAATTAGATCAAGCTTTTCTGGTCTTGGCCGATAAAGAAATAAACCCCTTTGACAAGAAAATTTATGCCTGATTCTAAATTTTTACCTCCTGTTTCTAAATATTTCTATTCACGCGTAATTTCTCAAAACTCATCCTTTAACCAAAACTCATTGGAAAAGGAGCTAGAGAAGATCAGGACTTTTTTATATTTTTCTGATCTAACCAGCTTAGAAAAAAAAATGATTGACGATTGGGTGAACCACGTTTCCAACTTGTCTCCACCAGAACATGCCGCGCAATGGAAAGACACACAGCGAACTATCCGCAGGCTACTTGCCAAAAAAAGAAGCCAAGGAGAAAATTTAGATACTTTTAAAAAAACAAATTCCGGGTGGGATCTCAAAGGAAAGCCTATCTCGGGACGTATGATGTTTCGAACTTTAGATTGGAGAACTTGGGAGACACTACAGATACCTCTTACTGAAAACTGCAATTTACTTTGCCGCCATTGCACTCGAACTCGGAAATTTATAGAAAAAAACATATCGCAAGATGAATTTAAAATAAACCTTTCTAAATTCTCTCCTTATCAATTTGAGAATCTCCTTTTGAGTGATTTTGGGGAACCATTTTTAAGGAAGGATTTGTTAGACATCCTACATTATGTCAAAAACCAGGGATTTGATCGAGTCGAAGTGGTGACGACCGGGAATCTTATCAAAGAACCAATGCGCAAAGCTATCGTGGATGGCCAGTTATTGAATCGGATTCTGATTTCCATTGAGGGTGCATCGAAGTCACTATATGAAGATATAAGAGGGTCTGATTTTGAAGAGATGAAACTCTGCGTTAAATCTTTAATCGACTACCGAAATCAGCGCCAACGGCGGGAGCCCAAGTTAATCTTTAATGCGGTTTGCCTCAAAGAAAATATACACGAATTGCCAGTTATTATGGACCTCGCACATGAACTCGGGATAGATGAGGTTTATTTTGTGCATTTGAGTGGGGTAGTAAGTGAAATGTCCAGCGGAGATCGCAAACGATTAGAAGGAAAGCTCTTGTTTTTGGAGAACCATCTCAACAGTTGCGATCGCAACCTGATTTTAGACACGTTTCGACAAGTTGAAGCAAAGTCTCGGCAATATAGCATTCCCTTCAAACCCCCGGAGAATTACTTTGGTAACGCTAAGCTTATGCATGAAAAGAAGGTTAGGGAGGATACACGTTGCAATAAACCTTATGAATGGGTCCAAGTAAATAACGACGGCGATGTGTTTCCTTGCTGTCAAATAGCCCAGCGATATTCGGTCGGGAATATTACTGAAAAAACTTTTGAAGACGTTTGGAACGGAAAAGAATACAGAGAGTTTCGGAAAGGGTTAGAAACTGACAACCCCAACCCCTGGTGCCAATCCTGCAATATTTATAATGGCAAACGGTTTTAAAGCCTTCTAACGAAAAAATGAATATAGTCGTTTAGTGTTATATTCATTCGGTGAGTTATTTAAATACCAAAACACTCTTAATTTATGGCTTCATTAGAAGGGAAATACGTCTTTTTAAAAAAAATTTATGTAATAACCATAGACAAACATCCAGCCAGTTATTCCTGTACCTGCAGTCATACTCAATATCCACGCTTTTTTGCTGTCCCGCTTTAGGTTTTCCTTATCCTCATACATAAGTGAGGAATGAACCAACATCCCCATAAAAAAAGATATCCCCAGAAAAGATAGGACCATAACAACAATCATAGCTGGAGAAAATTCCAACCCAGTCTTCATTTAAGTCCTTCCCCTTTAATAATAAATCCAGATTGGGAGACACCCAGGTAATTTAATAATTCAGCCAATCCAAAGACAGCACCGAGAAGGCCTATCCATAATAATATTACTTGACCAAAGACAATAAAAACTTCTTTGGCTGTTTTTTTCTGCTTCCACCAGCTAACAGCAACTGTCAATACAGTTACAATGACAGCGGAAATCAAATAGTATCTAGGTGACATAGGTTAACTTCTTATAATTTCTCGGCATCATCAAAAGACTATAAAACGTCAATTCTTCCGGGCGGCGAAACGTATCAATACCTATCACAATTTCAGGCTGTGCTTTTAACGCCTTTTCTTTATATGTGCCCATCATCCGATCCCAGATAGAAAGATTAAACCCATAATTTGAATTCGTCTCGTTAACTTCTACCGAATGATGGATACGATGCATGTCTGGTGTCACGATTAATTTTCTGCAAAAATAATCCATTTTATCTGGCAGTTTAATATTTGAGTGAGAGAAAAGAGCCATTCCATTTAGAATTGCCTCAAAAGCGAGAACAGCCATAGGAGCAGGACCTAAAAGACAAATGATTCCTATTTTGTAAAGCATCGAAGCAAGAATTTCTACTGGGTGAAAACGTAAACCCGAGGAAACATCGAGATCTATATCGGAGTGATGCACTACGTGAAATCTCCAGAATAAAGGGATCTTGTGAACAATCACATGCTGGAAGTAAATCGCAAAATCAAGTAAAACCACTGCAAAGAAAAACTCCAATATATTGGGCCAATTCAGAATATTTAATAAACCCCAACCTCTAACCTCAAAGGTCTCTGCAGCTCCTACAGCCGCGGCGCCAAAAACCAGCTTGAGAAGTAGCGTATTTAATCCTGATAAACCAAGGTGTATCCCCAACCGACGAGGTTTTGAGTCCACCGTCGGATGCCTAGAGTTAAACCACTCGAGGATTAGCATAAATAGAAATACTGAAACAAAAATCAAAAAACGTAAAGTGTTGCCGTCCATTTTTTCCATTTCCATTATAAAGTTTGAAGCAAGTCACCAAAATCGTGGAACAGTTATTTTTTCCCTTGTCTCCTACGCCATTTTCTTTCTAAATCTTCACGCCTCACAAGAATAATAACGGCCTCTAACATCAAGCCTAAAAACCAAAGAGTGGTGAAAGCAATAATCCAAAGAAAAATAATATTAAACCAATATTGATTGGGGGTGTAATCTCTAGATATATGGATCAATGTTTTAACTTTATCCCTCTCCACTTCAGAAGATTTTAAATAGGTCTGATAAAAGGGATGCTTTTTAGATTTTACAAATTCTTCCAGTTCTTCACGTGGAAGTCGTATGAACTCAGCTACCTCGATAATATTTTCCTTGAAAAATAATCTCATTTTTTGCATTTCTATGGATTCGACCGGGTTAAGCAAGCAATACCACCATGTCATAGCTGTCGCTAAAATAAGAGACAGCCAAAATGAAATACGGCGACTCAGGTTTTCCTTTTTCTCATCTCGAAATTCTTCGTTTGTCTCCAACATTTCCCCTAATCAGCTTATACCGGAAAACTTTTAATTTTCTGAGTCAAAATAGCCTTTTAAATTCAACCAAAAGCATATCAAAAATGTTCCAAAATATTCATTATACCCCTTGTATCAAAATTCACCAAAAACATGATTTATCCATATCTTTTAATATTTATCGAACTTAGACATTTTTATTTATGGGTTGTAGAGCATTTATTTAAAAGCTGCTTTTTGTTAGGCAAACTCTCTAAATCTTTGTAGTCATACGTCACTTGGTTTGGAATTCTATCGAGAAAAACTTCATTAACTTAGAATATTTAGATAATAAAATCTTTAATATTAATGATCAATTAACCCATTATTAAGTGATTTTAATTTGCTGAGGATCATGACAGAAAAATTTGGGAAAAATACTTGTGGATAATAGAAGCCAGACTACTTTTAATGGGTTAAGTTTTCGCAATAGAAATATTTTCTTACGACTGGGCTGTCTAAAAATGTGCAACAATGTGAAAAAATTTTAATAGCAATTCTTGCCCATACTAACGCAGTGAATACTCAAAGAACTGGCTCATCTGACAAAAACCATATAGGGTATTTTCTCCTGTTGAAGCAAAACCCTTCCTTCAGAAATCTTTGGTACGGACAAGTAGTTTCTGATCTAGGGAATTGGATCAACAGTATCGCGCTTTATGCGCTTATTCTTCAACTCACAGGCTCTGGCATGGCCATGGCCACGGCCATGATGGCAAAACTTCTGCCTATGGTCGTTGTGAGTCCCCTCGCAGGTGTATTGATTGATCGAATGGAAAAAAAAACCCTATTGATAGCAAGCGACGTCCTACGTTGCTTAACTGTCCTTGGTTTTCTCATGGTCGAAAGCAGAGCAGATCTATGGCTAGTCTACACTTTAACCCTCTTTGAAGTAGCTCTTTCTGGAATTTTTGAACCCGCAAGGAGTGCAATTATGCCATCGCTTTTGCCAAAGAATCATTTAGTCACTGCAAATACACTGGCTGGTACCAGCTGGTCGGTTATGCTTGCCCTTGGCGCAGCAATAGGTGGGTTTGTCGTGGGCTTGCTTGGAGTTAGGGTAGCGTTCATTCTGGATGCCTTAACGTACCTTTTATCAGCGGGGTTCATAATCAGGATTGTTAGCCCAGACAAAAACTTTAGCGAATTGAACTCAGATTACATGGGAAGTGGGTTTAAAGGGTTATCAGAAGGTGCGCGCTATCTGCTTAATACACCAATTGTCTTCGCTCTAGCTCTATTAAAGTCTGGCGTGGCTATCAAAGGCGGTATTATGACTCTGATTCCTTTATTCGCATATCGTTTATGGTCGGACCCTGCTGTCGTATCCATGGGAGTGGGAGTAATGTATTCCTGCAGAGGAATCGGTGCTGCGATTGGGCCAATCTTGATAAAGAGGTGGTTTGGTGAATCTGCAAAAACCCTTCAAAAGGCAATTGTTGCAGCATTTTTTCTTGGAAGTCTGGCCCTTTGGACCTTTTCCTTTACCACAAACTTATGGACCGCTGCATTATGCATTGGATTATCGGGGATGTTCGGATCAATCGTGTGGGTATTCAGTTCAGCTCTAATTCATCTGGAGGCCGACAAACAATTTTTAGGCCGGATATTTGGAACAGAAATGGCTCTTCTGACATTGGTCATGGGAGTTAGCAACGGTCTAGTTGGGTTCGCAATAGACAGTCTATACATGACTATCCAATCAGTCGTTATATTGATGAGCGGATTATACATAGTTCCTGGCATTCTATGGATTCTCTTCCTATCATCGACCCAGTCGAGGTTGAAGGAAGGAAAAGTAGACACCCAGCTGCCCCCCGCAGACCCGGGGGAATTCAATCCAACGCCTGGTATAACTTCTCGGAAAGTCAGGAAAAAATAAAAATTTTAAGTGAAGTATTCGGCCAGTGATTTACTTATATCAAAATGATGGATAAATCTTTCCCTATCATCCAGCCCTTGTGCCCAATGGTAGGCGTCTTCTACCTCCTGGGACATTCCTAATGCATGCAGAACACCAACTGAAACAAAGCTGGTCGCTAAATCTGGCGATTTTGAATAGGAAATTATAAGGTCTCGCATTACTCGCATCTTTTCCTCGTCTAAGCTTCGGTATTTCTTGACTAAGTTTTTAATATTTTCCTCACCAAAGGTATTAGTGTAGCTGGCGCCTATGTTCGGTAAGCGATAAAGAACTAGCACGTCTTCCTGAAATGTCAATGCGGATTCGGACACAGTATTTAACTTTACAGACTAGGTAAGACCTTTACTCAGCTGATTCTGATTCGAAAGTTTCTTTCTTGGAAATATACTCTTCAAGCTCGTCTACATAGGCCAGTTGACTTAGGTCTGTCATCCGGTCCAAAAATACTTTGCCGTGCAAATGATCGATCTCGTGCTGAAGAACGACGGCAGGAAAACCTTCGGCATCAACAGTAATTAGGTTACCTTCACGGTCAAAATAATCTAATGTTATTTTTTGAGAGCGGAGGACCAACCCGCGCAAATCCTTTAAACTCAAGCATCCCTCCCACCCTAGGGCCTTTTCCTCACCATATTGCTTGATTACAGGATTGACCAAAACGGTCAGAGGAATTTCTGGTGCTTCTGGATATCGGTCATTGGACGAACTTTCAATAACGACCAGCTGCAGCGATTGGCAAACCTGAGGTGCAGCCAATCCTACTCCACCTTCTTCACGCATCGTCTCAATCATATTATCGATCAAAAGTTGAAGTTCACCTTGTAATGATTTTAACAATTTCAAGTCAATCGGTTTAGCGATCTGGCGCAAAATAGGATTCCCCAATTTAGCCACTTTGAGTAATGACATAATTACACCTAAAAGATCGTCCCAAGCGAGACTAATAGTTTAGTTCCTGAAAACCTAAAATTCAGAGAGGGCATTTAGGAGCGATTAAAGATAATTTGAAGGTTGCCCATTTATTAAAGTTATATAACATTATTTTATCTCATCAATACTATCATATAGCATGTATTTACAATGGTACATTTTATTCATTCTTCCTAATTGCCTTGCTGAGCATGGATCAGGCCAATTATTAATTTGACATTTTAAACGTATTTCTCGATAATGGCGCTCGTTTAATGATTGCTTTAGACGTCTTAAGGGACCAAAAAAATAGGAGGAGGAAAGCATGACTAAAGATGAGTTGGTAACAGGGGTTATTAAAAGTTGCAAGGGAGATGATTTAACAAAGCGATTAGTTGCCGATATTCTGGATGCAACTTTTGACAACATCGGGAAATCTATAAAAAAAGAAAAGAGGTTTGCATATCCTTCTTTCGGAACTTTTACTGTTAGAAATAGAAAAGCAAGGAAGGGTCGCAACCCACAAACTGGAGCCGAAATAAAAATCAAAGCTAGTAAAACCGTTGGCTTCAAACCCGCACCGAATCTAAAAAGTTCTTTGTAATCTTTGTCAGGCTGACCGATCGATTTATAACCGTCCCTGTCGGAGGGGCGGTTTTTTTTACCTGATTTTAAAGAAATGCTATAGCAGTCAGGGAGAAAGCCAATAATACTTTATATTTCAAATAGATTCCTAAATATTCAGCGGAAAGTCGGGATGGGTTGGCTATTTAAGTTTAGAAAAGTTTCAGAAAGTTTAAGCCCTCTTCTTAGTTGTCAAAACCTTAAGTAGTACTAATAAGTTCGAACTAAAAAAATCTTAATCGTGGTAGTAGTAACAAAATACGATTAAAAGCCATTTCTTAGATTTTATAACTTGGGAGTAGGTTATAGGTAAAAATTAACTTGTTAGGTCTTGTCAGGAGTTTTTGTATATTTCTTCTCGAACCCTCTGAATTTGCCTCTATTCACCTCCTGAGGTCTGCGTGTTTTTCGAAGAACCTCGCTATAAGTCCACCTCTTCTCAAGGTAATGACAGGCTCTGCATTCTGTTGTTGTCCTAAAAAGCCTTCGCCTGTATTCTGGACGCACCTCGGTTACATGTTGCTTAGAATTAAATTCCTTATGAATGTGGCAACTAGAACAGTATTCACCAATCACCTTGTTATTCTTCTTAGAACTAAATTCCCCCTGAAATGCACGAGTAAGTTCTAATGAGGTACAACCTACCTCTAGAAGAAAAAAAACAGCAAATAGTACCCCTGAAAAAAAATGTACCATAAAAAATTATTCAACACCTTATTAAGCTAGATGCATAGTACTCATAACTTAAGTATAAGTTGATAATTCCGATAGAGAAGGGTTGGGTAAAGTTACGGCCTAAGCTCTTTTAAATTTAAAAAAATCAACCATTATTGAGGAATGCAGTAGCAAATCTTAAACTAGATTGATTGGGACCTTAACCAGCTGTAATGACGGAAAACCTTTTGAGAGTAACTTTTAGGCCGGTAGCCTTTTTTAAGGTAACGGCTCAACCTTGATGGTCCATGATTATAGGCTTCCAAGGCTAAACCGAGATCGCCGAAACGAAGAATTAGTTTATTCAGATAATATGCACCCAGGGCAATATTAATTTCTGGGTTAAGCAAAGTGGGCTTTCCTTTCCATTGCACATGGGTTTCACTCGCCAATTCCTTGCCAGTTGCAGGTCGAATTTGCATCAAGCCTATTGCACCCTTATTGGATCGAGCCCAGTTATAAAAAGAGCTTTCGGTTATAATAATAGCAGCTAAAAACAAAGGATCGTAACCATATTTTTTACTCTCATAAATTATCCGTTCAGATAAGCTTTCGAAACGACTGTTATTGAGTCCCGTTTTATAACTGGAAACCAGGTGAATTATTCTTTTTTTAAGGTTCTTATCATAAAGGGGTTCGTATTTTTGGAATTCCTGAAAAGAACGGGCAGGCACCTCCGCCTTCAAGGTAATCGGATTAATCTGGTTGGAAGGAAGTCCGTTATGGCGGTTGTAGGAGTTTTCAAGACTTGCCACTAGAAAAACGGCAATCAAACTGGTAAAAAGCGAACTGTATTTTACAATTAACTTCATGAAGGTTCCTTAAATCAACTAGATGTTATCCTGGAAAATGGGCGCAGCCTGTCAAAAAGTTGCAAAAATAGGTAAGACAAAACCGATGAATGACGATTCGTAAGGAACTACTATTTATGCAGTAATACCCAACATATAAACTACTTCCGCATTATAAGAGAGCATCTAGCATCATGTCAAATGGGATTGCATTCCAAGCTAAAATCATTAGGTAAACCAGTAGATGGCGAAACCATACGGATTCAGTTGAATTTTTTTTGTTACAAACTATAATCTAATGATAAGTATAATCTTTTTATAAACAAAATGTTATGAAGATTATCTGCACTCACTGCCAAGCGGGATACCAAGTTGACCTACCCGAAATCAAACCCGAGGGAGTTGAGTTTAAATGTGCTAAATGCCAACAAAAATTTTTGGTTAAGCCCCCGAACCCAGAGCAGGTTCAAGAAAATATTCCAAGCCAAGTAACCACCGCTGCAAGCTCTACTTCAGCAAAGGTCTCTGGATCGATGATTGATGAAGAAGAACGTTCTACCACCGAAAAAGCATCTTTCTCTCAGGAAGAACACGACCCTCCCTCAGATGACAACTTGGATAGTTTACTGGATGATCTTATCAAGGAGGATGTCTTCGATTCTGAAGAAATCGCTGAGGTTGAGGAAGAGCAAAGATCTGAAGCTACACCGGCCTCAACCTCTACAGAAGATGCAGACAACTTAGACGGACTTCTTGATGAACTAATTACAGATGATATCGCCTCAGATTCTACTAAAACGCTACCTGAAGAAGATGACACAGGTATATCTGATGTCGATCCAACGGCAACCTCTAATGAAACCACAGAGGCTGTTGCAGATAAAGAGGATGAAGAACTTGATGATATCCTAGACGGTCTGTTGGATGACGAGGAAGAGAAAAAGGAAGAAACAGCTGAAGCCACCGATGCTGGCACCGCCGAGGCAGATACCGCCGATGACGAACTTGATGATATCCTGGACGGTCTGTTGGATGACGAGGAAGAGAAAAAAGAAGAAACAGCTGAAGCCACCGATGCTGGCACCGCCGAGGCAGA